>Ga0074193_1000318_pt1 | contig 86380 bp, 47 predicted proteins | sample EPASupsiteHSE605_FD_64523 | JGI IMG/M metagenome (GOLD analysis project Ga0074193, IMG submission 64523) | Bioremediated contaminated groundwater from EPA Superfund site, New Mexico - Sample HSE6-05 | ecosystem: Environmental > Aquatic > Deep subsurface > Groundwater > Contaminated ... | reverse complement strand
CTCTCTCTTGAGTGTGAGAATTTTCTATTTTTAGAAATATTCACATAGAGTAAAAGTAGCTGTATTGGAATTAAATGTTTCTAAGTTAGACATATCAGTGCAAAGTGAGTTGTGAGTAAGTGTTAAAAGAATTGGGTCATTCTGAAGAAGTAGTGAAAATGGTCTCTCAATTGAGTGTTAGAATTTCAAATAATCTAAATATTCACTGAGAGTAAAAGTAGCTGTTTTGGAATGGAATGATTCTCAGTTAGCAATATAAGTGCAAAGTGAGTTGTGAGTAAGTAGTAAAAGAATTGGGTCATTCTGATGAAGTAGTGAAAATAGTCTCTCTATTGAGTGTGAGAATTTTTAAATTTTAGAAATATTCACTGTGAGGAAAAGTGGCTGTTTTGGAATGGAATGTTTCTAAGTTAGACATAATAGTGCAAATTGAGTTATGAGTAAGTAGTATAAGAATTGGGTAATTCTGAAGAAGTAGTGAAAATGGTCTCTCTATTGAGTGTTAGAATTTTCAAATATTCTAAATATTCACATAGAGTAAAAGTAGCTGTTTTGGAATTGAATGTTTCTTAGTTAGCCATATTATTGCAAAGTGAGTTGTGAGTAAGTAGTAAAAGAATTGGGTAATTATGATGAAGTAGTGAAAATGGTCCCTCTATTGAGTGTGAGAATTTTCAAATATTCTAAATATTCACTGAGAGTAAAAGTATCTATTTTGGAATTGAATGATTCTAAGCTAGCTATATTATTGCAAAGTTAGTTGTGAATATGCTGCTCTATTCTTATGTGAAGAGAGTTCATAGGAAGAATTATGGAATTTGAACCTTAAGAAAATAAATCCTGAATAGACTGTAAAAATTATCCAAATTTTTAGAAGATGATTTGGTTTTTTTATTCTTAAAAATTCAGAAAAACACCATTAAAGAACCTTTTCACTATTGATCCAACAATTTGGTTGTGAAAAAAGGAAATCGAAGTATTACAATTATATTGAGATTATTTTCTACTTAAATGTAGAGAACAAAAAAATGCCATCGATTGAATATATGTGAAAAGTGGAAAGTATTTTAACAAAACAACTTTTGAGAACCATATTTTTTAATTTACATGATGAAAAAGAAGGTGCAAACAAAGACTGAAAAGCAAAAGAACAATGAATACCTTAATGGGTTCATAGTAGAAGAATCCAAATCATTTAAGGCGCTAACTGGGATTTTCAAATGTGATTTATCACAGGAAGTAGTAACACAAATTCTAGAAGCATACACCAATACTATAGGTCTTGGTTTAATAAAAAGGGCCCATAAAAGGAGTCTTAAATGTTGCTGGAAACTGATTGAAGATCATTGGGAGGGCATTGAAGTATTCCTCGATAACATGGTTCTTGAAAATGAGAATAATGAATTAATCGGGAAAGAATCAGCCATATTATCCATTCAAGCATTCTATAAATCAAAAAAGTAAACAGAATCCCATTAATTCTTGTTTTATCAGGTTATATCCCAAATTTAGATCATTTTTATTATGGGGATTCACTCAAGGGCCTCGGATCTATGACTGCTGGTCATAAGAGTGTTGGAGAGTCCATTGGGTATACAGTTTAAGTTGCTGGCTTTAGACACATTGACCCAAATATTTGTTTGATAGGTATATATATTGCAGTGAATAAATATGGATCCCATTTAAGCTTTTGGGAAATTGCAGACGTCAAACCTTGAGTGAGCTTCAGTTGGATGTACTTGATTTTACTTAATACACATTCCTATATCTCTTGAGCATTATGATAATGGAGAATATTCTCCGAGTAGCAGGAATGGTAAAATTGTTGAGATTCATGTTGATACATGGAAAGCGAGGGGAAATTGGATGTAAAGGGGCTTCTTAGGAGTATTCCGTATTCCTCGTTTTCAATGTTGGAAAGAATGAAATATTCTCAAGAAGTGATGAGTACAACAACCATATTGAAACTTATTTATACGTTGTTTGAAAATCCCTATTTCAGGAATTTATTTGAAGCTAAAATGATTCTAATACACCTCCATAATTCAAGTAACCCAGAAAAAACATGAGATACTGGATGTTTTTCAAAACAATCCTATTTCGACGCTTATTGGACTCATATATGAAAAAATTTAATATAAAACTCTGTTTTCTCATTAATAATTTCCAGAAATCGTATTATTTGTTCAATAAACTCTTTCAGTTCGGAATTCCCTTAAAACCCCGTTTGTTTCTCCCTCCATGTATATCTATGCAACTATGAGAAAGAATGAGCGTTGAAATTATTGATTCTTTTGGAAATTACATTTCACATAACATATGTTCAGCAAAAATAATAACTCAAATGCTAAAAACATTTATTTTACAAAACAATCTATTTTGGAAAGACACGGATCTTGTTAATATGTAGAGCGGATGGTTTCTTAACTCGGGGATTTCTTGATGTTGAAGGAATATCTTTAGGTTCTTTAATTAAATTTTTGGTATTCCGTGATGATAATGGTGGTAAGGATGGAACTTTTGTTTCTTCTAAAGGACGGAATATTGCATTTTCTCTGAGCAGATACTGTAAAGGAGGAAACCTTTTGACTTCATGTGTCTTGGAGTCTTTGATAATTAACACTGCAGACTTATTATTGACAATACCACAATAATTCGAAGCTGTAAAAACTGTGATTACGCTGCCATTAAAGTGTGTTTCAAGCCCACCTGCTACACATTCATGGCCTCTTATAATGTACTTTATCTGATTCTTTTCAATAAAAGTTTTAGAGGCTGAAGGTCCAAATAAATACCCAATTCCTCTTGATGATGGGAGAAACATATCAATTGAATCGCATGGATCAGACCATATAAGCCCATCTATAACAATATCAACTCCAAAAATGTCGAACGGTCTTTGGATTTCTAAAATTTGCATTATAGAATGATTATTTGGACCGATTCCTCCATGAACACATAGAGCTGTCTCATCAATCAGAGCACCAAGCGGAATATATGAGAATGCTTTAATAAACGAATCAAAAACTTTAGGTTCATTATAGCATTCAATTACCTGAGAATAAAACCCACATTGTCCACACAGCATCGAAAACTCATGGTTTCCCCGGATAATCGATACTCTTCGAGGCCAAACAATTTTCATTAGAAAAACAATAATCGCAGTCTCTATAGAAAACTCCCCTCGGTCAACAATATCACCTAAAAACACATAATGATTGTGATCTGGGGTACCAAATTCTTGAATTACACGAAATAAATCCAATATATGTCCATGTAAATCACCAACAATTATACAAGGCGAGTGAATTGGGAGAATTCCTGGTTCGTCGCGAAACAAAGTCTGAACTTCTGTACATAAATCAAATACAAAATCAATTGGTATAATAGGTAGCACAAATGGCTTCTTTCTCTCTGCATAAATGCTAGAACTCCATTTATTATACTCTAAAAATAGACTAAAATAATCATATGCTTTCCCTTTCATGAGCTTAACGTTTTAAATATTTTTCTTCTCATTAAACTTGATTCGAAATTCCAATAGATCATTTTATTGGGATTCTTTTTTCGATTGATAAAACACCACAATGAAAAAACAAAGTTTTGGCACGTCAGATTCTTTTCTGTTGGTTATCATTATTGCTATTTCGTTGTTTTCCAGGCTTTGGAATATTTCCCATCCGTCTGTTGTGGTTTTCGATGAAGTTCATTTTGGTAATTTTTCCAAATGGTACGTTCTTGAACAGTTTCATTTCGATATACATCCTCCTCTTGGAAAAATGATTATGGCACGCATTGCCAAAGCTGCGCAATATAAAGGCGATATTAATTCATTTCCAGCGCTTGGTACACCATATGCGCTGAATGAGACTAGTTATATCCCCCAAAGATTTACACCAGCAATATTTTCTTCATTTGTATCTCCTTTATTATATATGTCTCTCAGATTACTTAGTGTACCTCCATATCAGTCTTTTGTCGCCGCTTTATTAATTTCATTAGATTCATCTATGATTGTTGAAGCCAAATTCATTCTTTCAGATGGAATGCTTCACTTCTTTTCTGCTCTACATTTTTTTTCATTCTGCCTTTTTCAAAGGTATCCAACAGGCTTTTTTGCCGTCATCTCTGGTATTACTCTTGGGGCAGCAACTTCATGCAAGTTTACTGCCCTGGGTTTGGTGGCGGTGGATGGAATAGCCCAACTTGTTTGGATTTTTCTTGAAAGACCTTCTTTCTGGGATATTTTCAACAGAGCATTTCTAATATTATTCCCCACAGGATTAACAATTTTTTTGGCATGGATATGGCATTTTTCTTCTACACCTTATACTGGCCATCATAGTTATTATATTAGAACACAAGACTCTCATACACTTATTGATCAATCAAAATCAAATACCACTTATTGGGGAAATAGAGTAATGAGATCTCCCCTTCTTATTAGAATCATCGAATGGAATCTGGTCATGAATAGAATAAATATGAGGAGTAATATTCCTCATCCATGGCAATCATCACCTCAATACTGGCCATTATTGCTTGATAAGTATGTTAGTTTTTATCATGGGAACAACGACAAAAGAATTCCATGTTTTGGATCTCCTTCTGCCTATTGGTTTTCCTCTTTGGGACTATTTATTACTCCCATTTTTCTTGTTCTCCGTCTTGCTGATTGGAGAAATTTGCTTCTTTTCTTCGCATGGTCAGTTTCATATGTACCATTTTTGTTTGTCCCTCGAACAATGTTTCACTATCATTATTTAGTTCCATTAATGTTTGCTGTCATGAATTTGATGTGTCTTGTAGAAAAATCCACTATTAAATTCCTTGAATTACGTGGAGCAATCACCACTTTAATCATGATTATTGCTTTCCTTAACTATGTGTATTTCTTTCCATTAATATATGGAAGAAGTTGTCCGAATTGCTACAAAACTAGGATGTGGCTTAAAAGATGGAACGAAGGCCCGCCGAAAGTTTATGATTACTTTGGAAAAGATCAATTCAACACCACAGAAAAGTTGGCGACATTGTTTTATTAAATGTTTGTTTGTTTTTTATTTGTTTTCATTCCATTCTATTTATATGAAGAATCGAAAATTCCTCATTTTACTGAAGAAATGGAGACAATTTTCCAGGAGAATTTGAATGATTATTTATTTATGGTTTTTCCAAGGGGATATGACCCATCAAATGATGATTATGGGATTTTATCGATGTTTTCTTCTGTTTCAATGAGGTATGGGCATTCTATGCCATTTGCTACCATAGATTATGAATTGGGGAGATTATTTATTCCTTCAATTGGTGAAGATGACACCTATTTGATCAAGTTTTATAATAACTCGCTTGTTATATGTAGAAAATCCCCAATTTTAGAGAGTGAATTTCTTTTTTTATTATCAATGTGGTTTGAAAAATCTAGATTTATTGTATCTAGTACAATTGAGCTTTATCAACATATTGGAAACCTTCCGTTAACTCTTCTTACTAGAATAACAGATGTAGAAGATGCCTATCTATTAGTTGACTCTTTAGGAACAAAGATTGATACATGTGGGGTACTTGTAGTTACACATGATTTAATGACAATGATTGGAATGGGCAATTCTATATTTGGACTATTTAGAAGGGATGATTTGATGATAGTTCCAATAAAAAATTCGACAGAAAGCGTTTTATCTGAGTCAAAGCCTTTTTATTCTGTCATATCTCCAAGAATGGCCTCATTATCCAAAAAACCTTTAGCATGTGTATTTGAAGATCAGTTTATGAAAGAAGATCATCATTTACTATACTCTTTAGCAAAAGAGTTTCCTCAGTTTGCATGGGGTGTTATTGAAGAATCATATTTCTCTTCTTTTCAACCATGTCTCTCATCCTCAATCCCTTCAAAAGGGTTTTGTATTTTTTATCCTGATAAAGGTCTTTCTTATCCTTTTATACAAGGGAAAAAAAGAAAAAACATTGAGAATTATTTGCAACAGATTGATAATGGAACTATCACTCCAAGTTATTTATCAGATATTGATGAAAAAAAGGAATTAAACGGTGTTTCAGTAGTGGTTGGTACATCATATCAATCTTTTGTCGAAAATAAGGATTGTATTCTTTTGTATTATGGTCAATCAAATGATATTACACCGTTTTTTGAAGCAGTCTTGAGTGCAAATATTAATATTTCTTGTGGAATGATTGATACATTCCATAATTTCTCCCCCAAACCTTTTCCATTTTTCTTAAAAATGCCACATGTGGAGGCAATCATCAAAAATATTTCTTATCCCATGTTAGAAAATTTCTCTTCAAGCGGTATTAAAAGATTCTTCAATCGTTTGAACCCTGAAATCATATGTGATCTTATTACAAAGGAAGAAGCTAGACATGAAACAAGACAATTGCTTTCCGCTCTTGAATATGCTCCAGAATCATATAAAGATCAAATAGTGAAATATATCATGAAACTCAAAAAAGAAATTGGAAGCGATCTTTTATTAGAACCAGATCCTCTCGAATTATAGAATACCATCACTCAAATATATGGATTTTTTGGCTTTTTCTTTATCACCAAGCATTTGTGATGATATGAGATTCATTGATCTATCAAACTCGAAAACCAATGGATATCCATTTGGAGTAACAGGTCTTTTCATGATTTCTTCCCCTGTTAAATTCTCAAATCTTTTAATAAATGATCTCATTACGTTTCCATGTCCCACTAATAAAACAGTCTTCCCTTGCATTAATGAAGGGAAGATCTCGTCTTGGTAGAAAGGATCAATACGGTTATTCAACATTTCTAATGATTCTGCATTAGGCAAAATAGCTGGATCAAGACTCAAATACTTTTTATCATGAATGGGATGATATATTGATTCTTGAGAAATTGGGGGAGGTACAAAGTTGAAAGAAGATTTCCATTTTTCAATGGTATCTTCCCCAAATTGGTTCAATATATCCTCTCTATTGAGCCCAGTGAAAGCACCAAAATGGCACTCATTCAGCCTCCATGAACTCACAGTTGGAATATGCATTTGATTAAGAACATCTTGAGTAATCCATAAAGTTCGTATTGCTCGCTTTAAAGCCGAGGTATAACATATATCAAATTTAAAACCTTCTTCTTTCAACAATGCAGCTGCACTATATGACTCACTAATTCCTTTTTGAGTTAGATCAGTGTCATACCATCCACTATAGACCCTATTTAAATTCGAATGGGACTCGCCATGTCGCAAAATTACCATTCTAGAATACGGGAGCTCATCCATGATACAAATCCAAAACGATCAAAAAAAATGAAAACCCATTTTATGCAAAATTGGCCATCAAATCGCCCAATTCCTCATCTTCCTTTCCCTTAACAGGCCTTACTGTCTCGCCAGGCTCATCAACCATTTCTTCATCCATTTCAAGCAAACCAGCAAACTCATCTTCGAGTTCTCCTTCATCTACTGATGCTCCAATTGGTTGAGAAATCATATCGGTTAAATCTTGAAGAGTGGCTTGAGCTTCATCCATCTCATCCCTAATCTCTTCAATCTTATCGGAATTCAAATCACCCATTGCATTCTTAATTGCGATGGTGCTATTTTGGTACTCTTTGAATACTGAAGCATTCAAAGCAGCTTGTTGAATCTGGAATTGTTGAGTTTCCAAATTGGAAATAATTTGTGTTAACTGAGCAGATTGATTCTCAAAAAGCTTTTTCCTCTTCAAACACTCCATGGCCTTGCGCTTATTCTTGGCCTTAGCAAATTGAACTGCTTTCCTTTGCTCTTCAGTTCCTTGCTTTTCAATGTGCTCAACTCTTTTATTTAACTGCTCAATCTTGGCAGAAAGACCCTCACTAACTTGATCTGGGGTAGGACCGGTTTCCTTCTTTTTCTTCCCAAAGAACCAACTCATTAAAAAATGATTTCGTTGCGGTTTGTTAGAAAGTTTTGAATCTGACCAAAGTTTCTTTCAAAAACTAGGATATTTCTAATGTTTACATAGAAAAGGTGACAAAAATAATCACCGGGACAAAATTGAGAAAATTGATTGGATTGGCAGACTAGTTTTTCTCTTGTATTAGCTCACTTAGTGTCACTTCGACCATTGAGATGAGAACGTTGATGACGATTCCTCCTGTCATTGTTAGCCAGGACACAATGTAGATGGTTACTCCCCAATCTGGGACAACTGCGTGAGCCTTTAGGTCATCTTGGGTATCCATACATACATCAGTGTGCATGAGGGAGAATAGTATTTTCATAGATCTCAAGAATCCCTTGAATAAGTTTGAAAAATATCCAAAAAATGTGAGCCCCATCATTACATAACCGAAGTAAAATGGTATGAATCCCAGAATAAATGCGAATGCCCTTCCCAGCGATCTGATGATAAGCTGGGCAACCATCCACAATTCTTTTTTCATTCTCAGCGATCTAAAAACGCCTACTGAGTGAACAAAACCTGCTAAGCCTAGCAACACAAGGAGGATTGGTGGGCCGCCCAAGTCATTATCAATCAAGGTAATGAATAATGCCACCATTATGAATGTGAATAGCTGATATCCAAAATTGAAAAGCTCCATCAAATCAACCTTCCAGAGAATTGCGACATATAGCCTGACATAGTTTTTTTTTGCGTATTCTCTTGCGTGTCTGACAAACGAAACAAAGCGGAGAATAGTAAGAATCATTGCGATTGAGTCAAAAATCAGAATTCCAATTGGAAACACATCTATCGAAAGATGGTCCCTAAGTTGATTCGAGCCTGTTCGAGTGGTCTCTGTTTTTATGAACTGGCTTCTCCATTCAATAATTCCGAGTTGATCAACATCCTTGAATGTCATTCTATATATGATCTTCATTTTAATCATTGAATCTTCATTTCCTTTGATGAGCATATACTCCATTTCGGTAACTATCTCATGAAATATGTTCACATAATTAGTGACAATGGATGAAACATTGGAAACATTAGAATCAATGAATGTGTAATGAATGTTGCTTCCACTTGTGGTTACTATGCTGAAACTGAGATTAGAGTTCTGAGTAATAAGGTCTTGAGATGGAAAATGATCCAAAAATGAAAAATACCTGCTTGATCCATCTGATATGGATTTTATAATATCATCTTTGAAGTACAAATATGTCAATTCATCTTCGTCATTATCAGAATCGCCCATGAAAAAATCATCAAACACTTGATTAAAATTCAATACGAATCTAACCTTGGTATTTTGGTAGGAAATTGCAAAAAAAAGATATAAAAGAACTATAAATATATCAAAAAACGTGCCCCAAGGAACAATGTACTCTTTTTTCCAAGCATCTAAATTCTCATCTTTGGGAACGTATAGACCATCGTTTTTATTATGAGTCAACACTATTTTGGGGTCCTCCATTCTAACAGGAGACATCAAAGACGTGTTTAGCTGGGAAATGTGATGCTTGAACTTATACTCACCTTTCATTTTACACAGATTGTATGAAGGGCAGCGCATTATCCAAAAAGGAAATCAAGGGAATATCGATATATTCTCGCCCAACAGTCTGTGTTAATCACGGATCTTTCTTTGTATATATTACAGATGACCACAAGGTTTGTTCATTTGAATCTGATACACTACAGAATACTCTTTTCCCTCCGCCGGATAAGAATATAAAGTCACATGCTTCCTACTTAGCAATATCTCCTTCGCATCAAGCTGTCAGTGTTGGTTATGAAGATGGATCAATACAACTTTTTGATACGGCGACAAATAAAGCGAATAAAGTGATTTCGAAACCTAGAAAGTCTGCAATAAGCTCAATGATTTTCATTGATGATAACAATTTGCTGTTCGTTGAAAAAGATGGTTCTCTTTATTGTTCAAAGGTCAGTGGTAAATTCTTTGGCTTTGGCACAAATGAAACATTGCTTAATAGATTTGACAATATTATTTTATTATCTAATCCTAATATATTTGCATATCAACCAGGATCGAAAGCAAGTCACTGTTTGGCACCCCTTTTCACTGGGGTTTTTGGTGTCTCAACAGAGAGCTGTTTCTATTTGTGTAGATTTACTGAAAAGTTCGAGATTTTTTATGAGGTCTCTATGAAAATGCCATATTTTTGTTTTAGAATGCAGTCTACAGAAGAAATAGCTGTCTCGGTATCAACACCTAATTCATTGGTTTTTCTTCGAATTGATCCATCATTGAATGCTAAACATTTGATAGAAAGAAGTACAAATAATGAATCTGAATCGATATGCTTTTTATCACAGTCAGTGTTATGTAGAATTAATGGGAATATTTGTACCCTTTTTTCTCTAATTGATCAATCTCAATCTGATATGAGTTATCCAGGCGAAGGGCTTTTTATTAACAGTCATGATGTTATATTTTGCATCACCGAAACTTCTCTTTTTAGCATTAAACTAGAGTCTTTTGCTAGCATTATTGAGTTTTTGACTGATAAAGGAGATATTGAAGATATAATATCTTTTTGTAAGAAAGCATTGTTAGGGGATCCATCATCAACTGTAGGGCTCCCTTTAAATAATGAGTATAGAGCTCTATTAATTGAAAAAAGTCTTTCGAATAGTTTCCGTCTTGTTTATTCTGAATATGAATTCAGCTCTGATATCGCATCAAAAATATGTAGGACCATTTTATCTACCTGGATTTCTCTTGGATTCAAGAGCTGCATTGGTGAAGATTTTCTAAACTTTTTTTTAGAAAAAGATGTTTTATTGACATATTTCAATGAAATCATTATTGCCGATCCTACTGCTTCTTTGTTTTTTTACTCAAGAGCATTTGTTGAAAGCCTTATTATGAATTCTAAAGGTTTGGATATAGAGTGTTTTTTGATGAATATTTCACCAAAGTTAGTTGATCCTTCTGTTATCCTTAAATATGCAGTTCAAACAAGAAATGATTCCCTTATATCTAACATCTTAATAAATCGAATACATGACACGATTAATCAACTTAATTTCATGCTATTTAAAAAAGAATATGGTGGTGTATTCAAGTTAGTGGCAGAATGTGAATCATCGTTAAAAAGCAAAGAGGCATGCATATCTTGGCTCTTTCATCGAAAGGATATAAATTCTCTGTCATGTTTTCCAAATATTGAAGTGTTACTTGAATGTGAAGAAAACGATGTGGAAGGTGTTTTGTTAATGAGTATTAATCATGTGAAAGCAAGTAATTCTCCATTTTCTCTTGAAGAAATCATTAATGCGATTGTAATTTCCGTATCTGCAATATCATATACTCGGTTTTTTAGAATTTTTCAAGTGATAGATGCATTATTATTTGAGAATAACTTTTGCATATGCGATCAGGCGCTCAAATTCTTTTTTAGGCGGATTTTTGGGAATGATGAGCATACAATTGATTATAAACAAAGACTACTTGACTCATTGATGATTTCTATTCGTAATGTAAAAATCAAAGAAGCTTTAATAACACTGTGTTCCTCGAAAAATATGACTTCTTCTAAAATCAAACTTTTGTTGAGCATTCAGAAGTATGAGCAGGCACTATATGAAATGATATTGCAAGATAATGATGATTGTTTTTTGTTTCTCAATAATGAATCTGAAAAGTATTCTGATTTGATTCAATCTGCGATACTTGAGAATTCTGCCATGTTGATTTCCAAAGATGTATCAAAATTTATATCTATCCTAATCAAAAAATACAAGGAACTGATCCTAAAAGTTATTGACTCTATTAATGATGAGAATACTCAAAACATATTTATGAGGTTTTATTATAATTCTAAGCCAAATGATTATCCGTCTCTACCTCATTCTAGGTCTATACAATTCTGTAGGTTTCTATGTATGCATTATCCAAATGAGGTTTTGGGATTTATACAATCTGATGAGTCTTTATCATTGGATGAAATTCTCATTATTTGCCAAAAGCAACATGTATATGATGCTTGTTCATATATTGGTCTAAAGACTAGGCAGATAAGCGTTTTGCAATACGGAATTCAAAAGTATTTGGAATTTCAATCAATAACTTTTTGTAAAAGTAATAATGCTTCTTGCATTAACAGTTTTCAGAATGTTTATTCCTTTGTCAAGTATATAAACGAGAATGTTGGTTCTCTTAAAACAAAGGACATTGATCCGTCATTAATCATTCTCAGCATGATAAAATCATTCACAATTCCAATTAGGATTATTGATACAACACCTTTGTGTTTTATGAAAGAAGAAAAACAAAATTTGATTAAAGATTGCTTAACAGATTTGATACAATCCTCCTTCAAGATAGTTCCATTCAACAAAACAGTCGATACCATAACAAAATACTACTCTTCGGTCAAAACCCTATTTGTACGCGATGCGATTATCCAATTATTGAATGAATACTCATACAATACAGATACTCTAGTATCTTTAGCTGGCATTTATAAAAATGATCAACAACGGGGTTTTGATTGCGCTGTAGAAAAACTTGGTAAAGGAAGATATTTTTCTTCAGATTCCTGCCAAGTCTGTCATTCTAAACTCATTAATTCAGGATGTCCAATCTCGGTACTGGAATGTGGTCATGTTTTCCATTGTAATAAGTATTGTTATGATGGAGGTAACTGCGAAATATGTAATGGAGAAAATACCCTTAATGAATCTAAACAAGCTATAAGTAGTATCAATGAGAATCAGAAATATGACTTTTCATTATTTGAAAAAGTCTTTGAGCCAATTGAAATCGGAAATATCATAATCCCGCAAAAGGGAACAGTCACTCTTCCCTCAGTAACATCAATTTAATTGAGGTTTTCACCAATCAAATCAATAAATACCCTGTTGTACTCGTCTTCAATTTCATTTAAATCCAATGGTTTGAATGGAAATTTCACCTTTTTCTCCACTTTAGAGTCTTCATAAAATGAATGAAATGGTTTGTCGTTAGGTACATTGATTGGAGGTGCTTCAGGATATGGTGAAAACACCGCTATCGAACTTGCTGAAAATGCAAATGCACTTTTTTTTAACAAATATCTCAGAATTCCTTTTGTTTCCAGTTTTTCATCGCATATTTCCCTAAGATAGGAAAATTCTCTCACAGTAAGCATAATTGGCTGAATAAACTGTTGGTACTGAGTCTCAAAAAGCAAATACAAACCAAAAACGCCAGCTAATCTTTCCATGAATCTTTTTTCTGGATACAAAAGCCCAATAAAGGTACTAAATGCGCCCTGACATCTTCCAAAAAGCTGATTACGATAACTTGCCTTCTCACTCACAGTTTTCCCATTCAATTTATCCCACACATCACAAAAAACTGAAAAATTATCAAACCCACTCTCGACAAAACCCTTTACAATATGCTGAACAATATAGGTCTGCGAATCCTCGTTGTTAATCAAGTTTGACATGTGATATGAAATTTCTCCAAACCTTATGTAAATTACACAAAAAATAACCGTACGTTTGATTTTGACTTTTCTTAAAGTTATTTTTGTTTACGTTAAATATTTCCAACTAATGTCATCAAAGAACTGCAAGCTGGTTGTTTTAGGTGATTCTGGCGTTGGGAAAACTACATTAATTCATAAGTTTATTGAAAATGAGTTTCGTGTTGATTTCAAGGCCACAATAGGGGCTGATTTTTCCTGCAAAACTATTGACGTTGATGGTCAGAAAGTTGAACTTCAGATTTGGGACACTGCAGGTGAAGAAAGATTCCACTCTGTTGGTGCAGCATTTTATAGGGGAACTGATGCATGTATAATCGTTTATGATTGTACACAGAGTGAAAGTTGCAAAAGGATAGATTTTTGGAGGAAAGATCTGTTTGAAAAGAGCGATATCGGGCCAAATGATGATTTTCCAATTGTTCTATTTGAGAATAAGGCTGATTTGGTAAACGAAAGAATTGTCAAGGAAGAAGATTCGATTGCAAATGCGAAGAGACTAGGATACACGCTTTTCAGTGTATCAGCAAAGACAGGACAAAATGTTGAATTAGGGTTTAAGGAACTCGCAAGACAATTCCTTAAGCACCATAAAGCTACTAGAGAAGACCTACCACTTACTATCACTTTGGACCTAAATCGCAAAAATACAGACTCTAAATCATGCTGTTGATATGATAAATCTCATATAAATTTAATTTAACAGTTTAATTGTTCCATTTCTCTTATTATTCGAGAAAATGATGGGTATTTCATTGCTTTGATGAAGCGGAAAATGGCTTCTGGGGCGAGTGATGCTAATACAGACAAGAATATGATTGCATATGATGAATACTCTGTGAATACTGTCTGTGGTATGCTATACATTGATGGAATGAGGTATGATAATGATCCATATGGAAGAGTAAAAAGAAAGAACACAAATATCGACAAATAAATGGACAAAAAGAGATAAACATTCCATGAATGGGATCTCAGTGCTAGTTGAATATTTGCAATCATAACAACAGAGACAAATAATGTGAATCCTGCTGTACCTATTCCATCTGTCCGGCCTGATGAATTTAAAATGACTCCGCCTGGAAAATATATATTAAAAAGAAACAGTATTATTGACTGATATGTCACAGATGTGAATTCAAGTGCAAATCTCCATAATGATAAATACCTTCCAGCACGAGCTTCTTTATATATATATGGGTACGTCATCATGGATTTAAATGATAGATCTTGTTCAAACCAACCGTATTCAATGGGTGGGAAAATTGTCCAAACTAAATTATATGTGGATATGAGCATTGAATCATAAATTGTTGTTGGAGAGAAATTAGTGAACGCAGAATACCATATTTGTGGGAATATTAGTAGAACATTCTTACATATCATTATTAAGATAACACCAGAAATCCTAATTAAGCTTAAACGCCCGTGGCATGTCATTAATCTTCGAAGATGTTTAAAACGAGTTATGGCGAAATCAGAATTTGATGCTGCTTGATGACCTTCTCTTCCAAAAATCCCAACCCCAACATTGGCTGTTTGTATCATGTTAACATCATTGGCGCCATCACCAATTGCAAGGCATACTCTATCAGTATTGTCTCTCATAGTTTCGACCACTTTGGATTTAAGATAAGGTGACATCCTAAAGCATACAACCGAACGACATTTGTCACCAATTCTTACCAATGCCAATGGATCTTCTTGGAAAATTGACTCAAGTGCTGATGGTGAGATAATCAAAACGCATTTTGAATTTGATTGAACTATTTCATATGCAGAATCACATTCTTGTTTGTTACCTTCCATTATCTCGACAACCTTGCTATCTGGGAGGATAACATTTGTGGATTTTGCAATGGAGATGGCAGTCTCTTTCTTATCACCTGTTAAAACCCAAAATTTTACATCCATTCTTGTGAGGTATGCCACTGTTTCTGGCACCATTGGTTGAAGCTGGTCCTCAATAGCGATTGCTCCAATCAAAATCATATTCGTTTCTATTTCTGCCCCAATTTCAGAAATCTTTTCTTCCTTATTCTCAAGGTCAAGGTGTGCTAAATCAAGCTTCATTTTCCAGGAATGATACTCTTCTTGCTTTATACTTTTCCAGGCACAAACAATTGTTCTCAGCCCACTTTCGGCAAAAGAATTAACTTGTTCTTCGACTTCCTTTTTAATCCTTTGATCATCTTGATCAGAAATCATACCGAGAACCATTGAATCTGCTCCTTTTGTGAACACTAAGATTTCATCGTCTGGTGACTGAAGAATAACACTCATTCTTTTTCGTGAAGAACTGAAAGGAATATGAGCCATATGTCGGTATATTCTTTCATTTCCACCAAGGTCTATAGTAATATATTCATCTGATACATTAGATAATAGTTTTGCTCCAATTTTTGGAGTTTGGTTAATTATTGCTTCTTCATCTGGGGATTCTGAAGAATAGCCTTCAGATGTGATTATCACAGAATGACACAAAGAAAGACATTCAAGATGTCTGATAATTTCAATATCATCATTAACTAAAGAGGCAACTTGATTAGCTCCTAAATCAACATCAAATACCCTCCCTCTTGTAGTCATTTGGACAAAACGCATTCTATTTTCTGTTAATGTACCAGTTTTATCAGAAAAAACATGATCAACTTGTCCAAGTTCTTCATTCAAATTGGAATTATTTGGCTGGCAAAAGCCCATTCCATTTTCAAACATACCAAGATCGGAGGAAAAGGTCCATCTTTGGAAAAACCTAACAAACTCTATTGCAACATATAACGCTATAGGTATCATATATGAAAGTAATATTGAGTAAGATGCAAATCCCTCAACAAATATGGATAATTTTGATGATTGCTTTTTAACATAATAAAAGCTTAAAGAATCCTCTGAAACAATGGAAAAATATGTTAAGATTAGAACCAGGAAAAAATTCAATATAAAATCAAAAAAAATAAGTTGGTTCAACCTTCTCTCCAATCGAGATGTTTTATGAGGAGGATGCCTTTGATTTTGAATAATTCTAGTATCATGTCCTGTATACAAAACCAAACCAACAACCCATTTTGTGTGACGAAGAAAAACACCTCTCAACAAACAGTTTTGGATTGCAAAAGGGAAACTATTATTGTTGGCGTCAATCGATCCATTTAACCTCGTAATATCTTTTGAAGGATATGACAATGTTACTTTTCCATTTATTTGTGTTGCTTCTTCGATTGATAACTGGGATGATGCAAAAACTGCCTTTCTTTGCTTAATTGCTGTTTCGCCATTCAGATTAACTTCATTTACGTAGCATGCTGAACCTGTTTCTGATGTAGCTAAAATTACAACATCAGCAGGAATTTCTATACCACTCGATATTTTGATGATATCACCGGGTCTTATTGATGAACACGGAATCCTTCGAAACTTCAGCGATCTAAACACATCAAAAAGAACCCCATTATATTTCCTATCATTTATGTACCTCAGTATATCTTCAACTGCCGCTTTCAACATTGAAATTGAAATAACAAAACATAGTGGAAAAACTTGTACAATTGCTGGAATCGGTGACCATGGCATCAAACTAAGCAATGCCATAAATAAAAAATAAATATTGGCAAATCTCTGAAAATTTTCGATAATTGTCAATGGAATAAATGATAATATGCTGTATCTTGTGGTTGTGACAATGTTATCTGGCTGAATTCCTTTGATTTCTGTCTTTGAACCAATATCAAAAGAATAAAAATCACTATTCATTTTTAAGGGTAAATTAAAATGAAGGGGAATTTAGCAAACGTGGATTAAGGCACAGCACTTTTGTGGTGGGATCTTGGAGAGGATAAGATCAACAATGGTGTTGATGTTCTCTTGGGTGATAAGCTTGCAGAATGAAGCAATGTATGGAACTGATGGGCATTTCTCATGGACAAGCTTCCAAAGGCCAGCAACTGAGTATTCCTTGACTTCGCCTTCAGCCCACTTGAAAAATGACTGGCAAACATCGCAGGAAACGCCATTGAAATCTGTGATTGGAAGGCGGGCTGTAAAATCGTATTCGTTCTTGAGTGACTTCTTCTCACACATTCCAAGTTTAGCACAGATGTCAACCTTCTCAAGACCTTGTTCTAACCATTGCATAATGACGGGGGTGTATTGGTGGACAAGGGATTGGCAAAGAGTGTTGTATGGAGCTGGGAACTTAACACAAAGCTTAGAAACAAGAGCTTCGATTTCTTCTTCAACTTTGGTGGAAACCATGATTTGTTCAACGTAAGCAATAACAGATTTGCACATTTCACAGGAGATAGCGTTGGCTTCAAAATCGTTCTTGCGAGCTTTCTTCTCACACATTCCAAGTTTAGCACAGATGTCAACCTTCTCAAGACCTTGTTCTAACCATTGCATAATGACGGGGATGTATTGGTGGACAAGGGATTGGCAAAGAGTGTTGTATGGAGCTGGGAACTTAACACAAAGCTTGGAAACAAGAGCTTCGATTTCTTCTTCAACTTTGGTGGAAACCATGATCTTTTCAACGTAGGCAACAAGAGTCTTGCACATATCGCAGGAGATGGCGTTGGCTTCAAAATCGTTCTTGCGAGCCTTCTTTTCACACATTCCAAGTTTAGCACAGATATCAATATGTTCAATACCTTGTTCTAACCATTGCATAATGACTGGGATGTATTGGTGGACAAGGGATTGGCAAAGAGTGTTGTATGGAGCTGGGAACTTGACACAAAGCTTGGAAACAAGAGCTTCGATTTCTTCTTCAACTTTGGTGGAAACCATGATCTTTTCAATGTAGGCAACAAGTGTCTTGCACATTTCACAGGACATGGCGTTGGCTTCGAAATCGTTCTTGCGAGCTTTCTTCTCACACATTCCAAGTTTAGCACAGATGTCAACCTTCTCAAGACCTTGTTCTAACCATTGCATAATGACGGGGATGTATTGGTGGACAAGGGATTGGCAAAGAGTGTTGTATGGAGCTGGGAACTTAACACAAAGCTTAGAAACAAGAGCTTCGATTTCTTCTTCAACTTTGGTGGAAACCATGATTTGTTCAACGTAGGCAACAAGAGTCTTGCACATTTCACAGGACATGGCGTTGGCTTCAAAATCGTTTCTGCGGGCAATCTTAACCTTTCTTTCTGGTTGGCAAAATCCGATCTTTTGGCAAATGTGAAGCTTTTCTAAACCTTGTTCAAGATATTCAAGGATGATTGGAACATAAAGATCAGCAATGTTGTTGCAAACTCCCCTAAGTGGGTCAACTAATTGTTCGCATTGCTTATGAAGGTAAGCCTTGATTTCTTCCTCAGTCTTCTTGTCAAGAAGCATCTTCTCAATTTGGGAAACAAGAGCCTTGCATAGATCGCATCCAAGACCGTTCTTCTTTGATGGTCTGCGGGAAACAAAATTGCAGAATGAATGATCCTTGCAAATTTCATCATCACTCTTACCAGCATGAACATCAGCAAGAATTCCATCGATTTGCTTCAAAAATTCCTCACACATCTTAATATATTGGGGTGGCATAGTGGGACATGATTCTTTAAGAGCTTGTTTAATCTGTTCATCGGAATAGCCTTGGTTAATTGCATCGCGGATAATACCAACAGCCATTTTACAGGCATCACAATCGTTATCTTTAAGTGGCTTTCTGAAACTTAACGTAAATGCTAATAGAAGCGAAAGCATAAAATGTGAAGTCAGGCCAAACCAAAAACTTCATATCAAAATTCTTAGGGTCTGATGTCAGATTGTCAATTCTTTACAAACAGAAATAACCGAAATATGTTCTTAATATTTGAAACAAAATAATGATAGTTGTCGTATTTTACGATTAATCTGACTTGAGGTGGTATCATGGCAAATTAGATTATTATTGTCTGAGTAAAGGGGTATTTTTGGGGATGGGTAATGACTGTGCAGGGATTCTCAGGTGTTTTGCGAAATGTATGATTATATGTGTTGTTTCTTGTATAATATTAATCGCTTTGTTTGTTGAAGCTAGAGAAGAGAAAGTATCGTATGATATTATTGAAGATTTCCAAAATTTGAGTTATCCGGAGAGGCTTGATATTTTGAGAGAATATGCTGATAACAGGTTCGATGGGGTTTTGTTTATGGATTTTTTAAGTACATTTCCTCTTTCTTCTTTGATAATTCGCCAAATGGATATTATTCTTTCTCAGAATTTATTTGGAAACCCTCATTCTGAGTCATCGAGCTCCCAGAAATCAAGCGATTTGATTGATGATGCGAGGAGAGTTATTCTTTCGCTATTGGGAACATCAATTAGTCAATATACAGTTGTGTTTACTTTTTCGAGTATTCAGGCTCTTAAACTCTTCGCGGAGTCTTACCCTCTATCGAATTGTTCTAAGTTTTTTTACAGTTCTTCAAGTAATATTAATATCCTTGGATTAAGGAGTTATGCTGAGATAAAGGCTGCTCCCTCAATACCTTTTATTTTTGGTTTAAATGAAACAAATATATCTACTTTGCTTACCGAGAATTCTAGAAATGTTGTCTTTTTCCCTATGCTCGATGAGTTTGATGGGGGAACTGTGTCATTTGAATCTTTGAAATTCCTTATGGATATCTCCAAATCAAAGAATATATCCATCGTTTCTGATCTATCATCATATTTAATGTTCAAAGATTTCAATTTAACGCAGAACCCCATTGATGCTGTTACACTTGATCTCACTAGACTTCTTGGTGTCCCTAATATTGGAGCTTTGGTAATTCGTAATGAATTAGTTCCGATTCTTAATAGAACGTACTTTGGAGGAGGTACATTAGTGTACGCTCTTACAAGTTTGCCTTATGAAAAAATACGGCTGAGACCATCAGAAAGATTTGAAGATGGTACTCCTTCATTTTTAACGATGAATGGTATTAAATTTGCTAATAATTTGTTCAAAACTATTGGATTCATTGAAATGAAAGAGAGTGTTAAGTCAATGAACGATTTATTGCTCAGGAAATTATCTACACTTGAACATGCAAATGGTAAGAAAATGATTAAGTTTTATAGTACAAATCATTCCTTATTTGCTAGCTTTAATGTCCAGTTTTCAAATGAAACCATAATTCATCACCAAAACATAGTTAATAATGCTTTATTGAACAAAATCTATTTATCAAGTGGATGTCATTTAACTCCAGAAACATGCAAAGTTGTTAATACAAATAAAGGAAATCGTGGTGCTGTTCGAGCATCGGTTGGCTTTACTACAAATGAGAAAGACATTGATTTGTTGATTAATTGGTTAAATTCAACATATTATGAACACTAATTTCCAGTCCTTTCCCAAATTTGAATTTCTTTTTCATTGGAAAAACATGATGTAGCAATATACTTTCCCTGGTGAAGGTGAGAATCCAAACATATCGATGGTCTTTCATTTCCTTCAATTTTCCACTTAATATCCCCCGTTTGAACATCCCATCCAATGGCAACACAATTCTCAGAACCGGAAATAATTTCAACTTCTTGATCATGCTTGATGAAAAGTGTATAGATACCAAACTGCTCATTAAGATGCCCTTCATACTCTGTTTTAGCATGAGAATCTTTCAAATTTATCAAATATGCCTTTGATGGTAAGGTTGATACTAAAAGATACAAATTATTTGGAGAACATATCATTTGAGATATCTTTGCTCCTTTAAGATTAATTGTTTTGACACAAACACCACTAAAAACCTCAAATACTCTACAAAATCCATCCCAAGAACTAGAAATAACAAAATTTCCATCTGAACTAAAACAAACTGACGATATGGGGTCTGAATGTGCACTGATTAATTGAAGACAAGCCCCGCTACAAGTTTCCCAAATCCGAAGACTCTCGTCAAAGCTTCCGCTAACGACTCTCAAATTAGATGGGGATATGTCACAAGCTATGACGTAAGAATGGTGGCCGAGGAACGCGGTTACCTTTGACAGATCTCGAGATCTTTGAGCAATTATCATACCATCATCAGAACAAGAAACAATTAGCGATGAATCTTTAGACCATTTAATCTGGTTGATTCCAGCCTTATGGTGCTTGCTTTGACATATTTCGTTGAGTGCAGGAAATGATATAATCTGTATCATTCCAGAACTCGTAGAATAAGCTAAATGGTCTCCTGACGGAGAAAATTGAATGCTTGTGACAGCTCCATTGATTCTAGATGAGCAAAACTGTGTTTTCTTATCCCACATTTTGGCACTTTTACACAAGATATGTTTCTATCCAGAGTGAGAGAAGACATGGCATATCTTAATTCGAAAGATGATTATTTTTCTGATAATTCTTCGGTATTTTCACGATTAAGACATATATTGGTATTGGCCCGACAAATTCCGGAATTTGAAGATCAAAACCTCTTAGACGCTGGAATTATTGCGAGAAAACCATTTTTAACGATTGACTATTCTATTTTTCCGAGAGTTTGCTTACTTCCAGAGTCTTTTATTAGGAGGACTTTAAATAGGTATGTTGACTCTTCAAAACCGGATGCAGTGAAATCTATTTGGAAAGTAACATATAATATTTCCGAGTTTTTCGAAAATAAATTGATGAAGTCAATCAGCAATTCTGTTTCTAACACTGACATCAAACCGATGGTAAAAAAAGAATCAAAAAAGCCAAAGAAAAAGTCAAAAAGTACAAGAAAAAGTGTTCCTTTACCAGAAATATCGCAAACTTCCCCGAAAAACCCTCAGACTATCTCAAATTATAATTTTATTCCCATAGACAACCATATTTTTTCTCGAAATGACCAGAAGCCCATTCAGAAGCGTGTTGCCGAAATTATCATACTTGACAATACAAATGAAATGCATTGTTTTTTGGAAAAGAATCCGCAGTTTTTCCCATTTCCCAGCGAACTAATTGAACCTAAGCTTAGCAAATAAATGTCACTTATTTTTATTGATAAGTCTTTATGGGTGCAAAACAATCAAAATCTGATTCGTATTCTAATATCGCATCCGAATGCCTGAATCAAATTCAGAAAAGAAGCCCATTATCTATTCATGAAATTAATCAATTGCAAGATCATTTAAAACAAATTAAAATTGGGGGAAAACAGAATCTTTTTACTTTTTTAGGGGATTATAATTACAAAAAAGATATCAAAAAAGTATATTCGCTTGTTCATGAATTGATTATCTTCAGTGGGATTAGTATTGAAACGGCAAATTCGGTTTTTGAATTTCTTAAAGAATGCATATCATCTTCATATTTAGAATTACTGCCGAATAAATTCCAAAAGGTGTTACTACAAGAAATTTTTGTTGTATCAAAAACTAAACCAAGTTATTTCTTAGCTTCCAAATTGTTTGATTGTGGTTTATTTCCAGAAAATGAAATAAAGGACTATATTGAGCATGAAATCGCTTTTGTTTCTCCTCAAAGCATTTATATTTCATGCGTTTTTTTGGGGTTTATTCCGGCCTTAACTCTTAGCAAACTCATTTCACAAACAAATTCCGAGTATAATTTGTCTATTCTGAACCGAAAAACATTGGAACTAATTGAAAATTCAAAATTTATCCAAGAAAAAGAATGGAACGAATTTCTTTCAACAAAAGAATTTGGTATTGATCGGAATTCCATTGAGTTTTATATTTTTCGAGATGATATTTGTTCTATAAAACAGTCTTCTCAAGACCCGTTATTTGATATAAATTCTAGCATTAATGTCCATCCTTTGAACCCATTTCCATATTTTGAAATGATTCCTTCATTATTAGAATGCTCTGCCTTTCATGGTTCATTGAAATGTTATAGATATCTGATGATTAATGGGGCTACTCTAACCTTCAATAAAGAAAGGCTAAGCATTCTACATTTTTCAATAATTGGGACTTGTTATGAGATATTTAGATCATTATTCAAAAGCCAGATTTTGGACATGGAATGCTTCAAATTATCCATAAAATCAAGGCAACATGATATTTTTTTGTGGTTATGCGAAAACTCATTATCATTTGACTTTCGAAATGAAATTGAGTTTGCAAAAATTTCATTTAACAATTGTGTTTTATTATCAATGGAGAATGAGATGACTTTTAACGAATTTTCACTAGTTGAAGCTGCAATTGGGGGACACTACGATTTGTTTATGACTATTGAGAAAGATGTGAGACTAAAGTCTATAAGTTTTGATGTTTATTAATTTATTGTATTGCAATGAAAATCTGCTTCTATGCTTCGAAGATGAATAATCCAGAGATTATCTCTCGTGTATTTGTTTCGTTTCCAGAAATGATTAACAAAATTGATGAAGATGAAAACTCTTTACTGAATGTTTCTGTAATTAATAATTGCTGGAGAGTATTTAAATTTTTGGTAAGGTTTCCCACGCTTAACCCAAATTTTGTTAATAAATATGGTTGCTCTCCGATCCATTCAGCAATGAAGAGAAAACGCAAAAGAATGATCAGTATTTTAGTGAGATTACCTACAATAGAGATAAATTTCAATAATAGGAGAATTGTATTTCATTTTTTTCTATTTCCCCTTTATTCTATGCAATTAGGACAGAAGACAATGATTTTATAAGATTTGTTTTTTCATGTGGAGATTGGAATTGGAATGTTTATAATGATATGAACTTAAGTCCAATTCATTATTGTATTTTTTTAAGGAATATGGATATTCTTGAAGAAATTATAAATAAGAATTATTTGCCATCCACACAAGAAACCAATGATTCCCAAAACATTTTTCACATTGCGGCCCATTTTGGAACCGAAGAGATATTATCTTCATTAATTTCGAATTATCCTCATGTGAACATTAACAAAAGAAACTATTATGGAGTCGATTTTTTGTTTTTAAAACCCCCCTTCATATTGCTGTAGAATGCCAAAACATCAATATTGTGAGAGTACTACTAACATGTAGAAACATAAATGTAAATGAGACAAATAATGAAAAGCAATCTGCTCTTCACTTTGCATCAAAAGCAAATAATGAGGATATTGTTCGATTATTATTGAACTATGGTTGTTCAAAAACACTTAAAGATAGAAATGGTAACTATCCCTATATGATGGCAAAAAAACCTTCATTAAGAAAGATCTTGTTTGTAAAGTAGTTTATTGGAACAGTTTGGTAAGAATGGCTTCATGGAACTCCCATATCATTAAAGCTTTGCAGAGTTTAGAATCTGATACACTTACTCTCCCTCCTTTTGATGAAGAATCAATACATGAAACAAGGAATACAATTGAAGCCATTAAAAATTCTAAAGATAATGAAGATGGTGATTTGGCATCTGCTGTTTTAAATCAATATTCAGACCGACTTCAGAATGGGGTTGATATTTATTTGAAGACTAGAATTTCGAGAATAATGAAACTTCATTCAGAAAACAACAAAGATTACAGAAAAGGGCTATCTCCTATTGAGAATGATTTTCTATCTGAATATAAAAGTGCAATTGCTTCATTGAAAAAAGATCTAGGTTTTGATCCAAGTGTGAAATGCAAACCTCCAAAAGGGTTGAATGCTGAAGTTATTGTCCTTAAAGATGTTGGAACGATTCCAATTGGGACAAGCTATATTATGTTGACCAAAAACGAGGTATTAACAGTAAGAACATCAGTTGCTGAAGAACTTGAGCACCTTGGATTGGTTAAAATTAATGAATATTTAAAGTAATATGTCTGTAATTCTTTTTTCTTGCCTAAAAAGTTATGTCTTCGTCTATTCCACCAAATACAATCCCATCAGATGATTCGGATTCTTTTAAACAATTTTGGGTCTTTAAATCTTCTCTTCCATCATTTATTGATAGTTTGGATACATCCTGTTTTTCGCTTAGCTTTTCCTTCAAAAAAATTGGCATTGAGTTATTAATAGGATCATTGTTAATACTTAGAGGCTTCGTAATGGGTTTTAAAACTATTTTGGAAAAATCTCCTAGTTTATCATCTTTTTTGTGTTTTTCGGATTGTTTAATAATATAACTAATCCTTTCATCAAGATCTTCAATTCTCTTTTCGATTTTGAACATCTTTTGTTTCATTCTTCCGGTGATTCGATTTCGTATTTGACTTAATAGTTCCAAAAACTCGGTTTCTTCATTAACATTGCTCATTCGATTATGGAATCATGTCCATTATTCTTTCATTTAAAGCAGTTCTACCATCTCTTTAAAAACAAAGAATATTCGTTATTTAATGACAACACAAGATAGTACAATTTCTTCAAATGAAGCTCAGCAACAGCTTGCAGAGTTTTCACAAACAATTTTTCCAGAACTTCAACAAGACTTTCATGAGTTAAATCATGAGATTTCGAAAGATTCCCCCCTTGAACCTTTTCGTCACGAATACGCGAAACTTTTTGGAATTTTGCAAAAATCTATGACAAATCAAGCAAGGTATATCGAAAAAGGTCGTGTCATAGAATCGGAAATAAGCGGAAATAAAGCTAGAGTGAGAATAGTATCAAAACTTGCAGAAGAAGATGCCAGATCTATTTCTAATTTGAACGATGAAAGAGACAAAAAGCAAGCAATTCTTACGGAGAGCTTGGCTAATTTAAGAGAAGCAATGGAACAGAACGATTTAATCACATCTGAGATTGTTGGATTTGAAAACGAATTAGAGAGATGTATAATGGATGAAAAGGGGCAAAAAGATGAATTAAATCAACTCCGTCAAAGAAGATCTGAGCTTACAAAAAAATACGAAGATCTGAGTCAGCAAATACCCCAATTACAAGATAACAATAAATCTATTGAGGATAAAAAGGTTCAAAGGGAAAAGGATATTTCGGAATCACTTGATGAATTAAAAAGGAATGAAGAGTTAGTGGATTCTAAAGTTAAAGAAGACCAAGAAGAAAGGCAAAGACTATTTGAGCTTGAGAGAGATAGAGAAGCAACAAGATCAAGACTTAAGGATACTCAACAGAGAGTAAAAGATAGATTAACCGAAGTTTCCCAAGAACAAGAAGCTGTAAAACAGATAGAAAAGAAAGTTAAAGAACAAAAAAGGAGATTTGAGAGTTCTAAAGCTGAAAAACAGGAAGCCGCTGAGAGGTGTTCTAAGTTTCAAAAGGAACTTGATCAGTTAAATCAGTCAATTTCTTCAATCGAACAAGGGATTAATGATGGAAGAAAATTATTAGATGAAAGACAAGAAGTTGCTAACCAGCTCAAAAAGCAGGTATCTTCCTTAGAATCCGAAAGAGACAAGATTAGACAGAAGCTTCAAGGACTACAAGAGAGATTTGAAATACTGAGAAAAGAATGTGATTCCTTACGTTCACAGGTGGATTCTACCGAAGGGAGGATTGACGTACTTCGACGTGAAGGTGAGCTAATACGAAAACAAATAGATTCATGTGTAAGAGAAGAAAATGCAAAACTTAAGAAAAAAGAAGGAGAAGCACAAAGGCAGAATTTATCTCAGACAATTCTCCAGCTGTATAAGAATCAAGCACATAATATTGAGTGTGAAATTTCTATTATAAAGGCACACTTGCAAGAAACTCAAAAGAAGATATTTTCCATAGATTCTGATAGAGAAAGGTATTCTGAAGAACTCTCTTCAGCAACATCACATTTCCTTCATGCTCAAGAAATACTAAAAGAGAATGAAAACAAATTGGCCAAAATGATGACCGAAATCTCTGAAGGTGACAAAAGAGTTCTACAACAACAAGCACTATTTGAAAAGGTGAGAGCAGAAAGGGAAGTTTTTTCAAAAAGGGTTAAAGAGGTTCAAAATGAGATTAATGAGCTTGAAAGTAACTTTGATCGTCTTAAGTTTGCTATTGAACAACATAAAGAAGATATTAGGAGGAAAGATATTGAAAAAGAAACTGATTTGCATGAACTCTCGAGATTAGAGCAAGAAGATGGAAGACTCAGAGAAAAATTAGTTGAAGTGGAGATCACTATAGCTACGGCAAATAGCGCTATTATTGCTAATGAAGCAGAAGTTTCTAAAATTAATGTGGCAATAAAAGCTGCTGAGAGTGAATTAGCCAGTGAAGAACAAAAACTATCTCAGGTTAAAAAGGAAAGAGATCATATGAGTAACAAAAACGTGGAATGTGAGCTAGAAATGAGAGAAGTTGATCAGAAACTCCAAATATTAATGAAACAGAGGAAAAGAGGGATGAAAGACTTTGAAACAAAACAGTTGGAAATAGATAGACTATCTGCTCTTATTGAGAATGATATGGATAAGCTTAAGAAAATTGGTGAGATTGATAATCAACTCATTGAAAGAAGAGAAAAGGTACATTCTTTACAGAAAGAACTACTCCAATTGCGGGCAGAGCGAGCAGCAATGGAAGAAGAACTATCCATTCCGATTAATATTCATAGGTGGACACTTCTCGAAAGTAGCGATCCTATTAGGTTTGAGAAATTAAAAAGATACCAAGAACTTCAAGCAGATCTTATTGCTCGAACTAAAGAGGTCAACGACTTGCAAGAAAAAATCAAACAAAAAGAAATTGAGTATAGCGAATTATCATCTCAACTTAAAAGAAAGCCTGGGATTGAAGTGGAACAAAAGGTCAATGAATATGCTGAAAAATGCAAATCTGAGAGCTATTCCCTTGATCAAATTACTTCTCAGCTGGAAATGTATAGGGATGTTGTGAAAGAGTATCGTAAAGAAGTTTCAGATGTTCAGATTGAACTTCTTAATGAAAGGAATAAGTGGATTAGACAGAAGAAGAAAGACATTAAAAATATGAAATTGTTGAAAGAACAGAATGATATCCTTCAAGAAATGGACATAAAACTATCTGAACCAATTTAAGACTGCTAGTGGTTTAATGTGTGATATCATAATGGAATAAATATTGATTATTTCTGAATTTTTTATATTCAAAGTTATTAGTCTTGTTAAACACTTATTATTAAAACAATCAGTAAGATATTTATCATATTAACTAAGGATGTGTGAACAATCTTGATCCGATGTCATTTATTATCCATTCAAAACCATCCACAATACCAGTGCGGTTTTGGGCACTGCATGGTACAATCGACCAGTGCCTCTTTGTGATTGAGTTTAAATCAAGGATTGTTGCAATTTCATTAGCTGTCAATGCCCCTTGAATATCCTGCTTGTTAGCAAAAATTAAAAGAGAAGCACCTGCCAGCCTTTCTTGTTGCAAGATAGAATCTAACTCTTTTTTGCAATCCATCATCCTATTTCGATCTGCAGAATCAACTACCCAAACAACACCATCTGTAGTTTCAAAATAATTTCTCCAATATGCTCGAATAGTAGATTGGCCACCAACATCCCAACAATTTACTCTATAACCTTGAATCTCAATTGTCCTGATCTCGAATCCCAAAGTTGGAGATAACTCGTTAATAGATTCACCTTTAAAAGATTTAATCACAGAAGATTTTCCAGCATTATCAAGCCCTAAAAATAACACTCGCATTTCTTTTTCTTTGAGTTTCAGCTTCCTTATCAACCCCAACAGACCCATAATAATTAAACGTAATCGGGTCACTTTTAAAAAAAAATTCATCAAGTTCAATAACTAAACCTATATATTAACCCATTTTCTTGATGATAATGTGATAGCAAAACTTGAAGACTTCTCAGAGAAGAGGAAGTTTACAAATGCATGGGACTTTTCAAGATTGTTTTTTGATTTTTGTTTTGGTTGATTTGTCTTTATTTGAAGTTTTTACCCAAATTTTATTATGGTGAACCATTTAGCATAAAAAAGAACTGGTTTAAAGTTTTTCAATTAATTATGGCTTTTTTATCGGAAAAAGTTAATCTGTTTAATTTTTCTTGCTCAATATATTACTTGTTCCCATATAAATCTTTGATTGTCAATCTCAAAACGGGTGACTCATTTGCATAGATTAACTCCAATCGAAAAATTACGGTCTTCCTAATAAATATGTATTTTTGATTCTCATAGAAATGTTATTCAACTGTATTATATTAAAAATTCATTTTAATAATATTTAATCAACAAAATTCATAATTACCAAATACCAACAATTGCCAGGAAAGGCAATTGATAAAGATTTCATATCGTGAATTGATGTGAACTTCCTTGGATATCGAATACATATGATCATTTGTTGATATAAATCCAGAAACAAATTGTTATGAATCTAATCAACAAATTAAAAACTGGGATTCTTGTTAGATGTTTCGAGTTTTCAATTATGGAATCGCTTGTTTGGTATTAATATTATCTCTTTAAGTTTTAAATTTTTGAAAATTCTAGTGGATAAGTGAGGTAGCATATTCTGTAAAGAAATGTTTTTTGTTTTTATCAAATTGACCATCATAATGGATTCTAAATGTCAGCTCAATTTTCTATTGTATTTAGAATCATCATTTATTATGAAATCTTATAATTCTGAGTAAAAAGATTTTTCGAAGATCTTTGTTTTTTTAATCCTCACAAAAAACTTGGAAAAAACCAATAAATTAAAACACAATTTGTACCATCAAACTAATCTTGTCCTTTCGCAAAGTTGATCACTCAAGTTTTTTTTGATCAAATCATGATTGGATTCCGAAATTAAAAGAATAAGTTTGATTCACTGATGTTTTAGTCAATAATTTGTGATTCATAATCTCTGTCCAAATAGATGTAAAAATAAGATCATTTTTATAAACTGATTGTTCATAGAGAAATATTGATTGGATTAACTTACTCTGTTTTTAATGCAATAACATTTTGTATCAACTGTGAATTCTGGGAATCCATAATTTCAATTTTTCATTCAAAATGGATGTGATTTATATACATGTTCTTTCGAACAGAAGAGTTTTGTATAATAATATTTATTTCAAATTGATCTACCAGGTTCTTTTTCAAATCAACTCATGAGTGAATATTGTTGAATTCATTCAAGTTTTCAATTTTCAATAGAATTAAATCACACATATGAATTATTTAATATTAAATTTTTTTGATTAAACATGCTTTCAACAGCCTCATATCAGACAAAGTTGAATTCTTCCATAAAAAACTGGGAAAACATTTTTTTAAAAGCTTTTTAATTAGTCCTCATAATCAAGACAGATTTCTTTTAAAGAAAAGAAATGATGATTTAATCCTAAACTCCAAGTAATCAGAATAGAATAAAAATAATAGATTGAAAGAGGAAGCATTTGTTCTAAAAAAGGTAGAAAATCGATACGTTTTTTGCAAATGTCTGATAGAATAAATCGAGCAAAATCCCGTCTTTCTGCGCAAGAAAAGGCCATAGAAAAAAATAGAAATATCTCTCATAAGCTTGGAAAACTTATGCCTGATGAAGTTGTAAAGATTCCACAAATTGGTGAATGGTCGTTATCTGAAAACCGAATTGAACCTTCATCAAGCGATTTGGATATATTATCACTTCCAGTGAGTACTGGAGAATTATCTCCAAGGAAGAATGCTCCACCAATTCATACAATTCCTGATTTTTATCCAAGACATCTTAAGAAACCAAATAATGTCTCTAATACTGATGCACCTTTTAAACTTAAAGCGCCCTTTCCTGTGACGGATCCTATTATTCACAATAGCCAGGTTATAAATACTCATCCAAATGGAACAACTACAACAGATTTGAACGCAATTACATACTCAAGGGTTAAAATGCCTCAAAAACCACTTCCTCCATTGCGAGATGAAGAAAGATCTATGTATGAAATGGAACCATCAGTATTCCCTATAGAGATTTTCGATGATTCTAACTATATTGAGTTTCCATTAGAGTATTTATTGGATAATCCTAGCTCGGTGTCTCAGTTTAGACAGAAAAATGGAGAAATATCATGGAAGAAATGCCGTGTTACCAGTTATGATATTGATAGTGGTTTGTTCACAATTAAATGGGATTGCAATGGCAAAGCAAAGCAAGTTCCAAGGTTTAATTTAAGGTTTTTGGTTGAAGACGAAACCAAATTTGAAAAGAGGATTGAAAGAGCCAAATCACTTGCAAAAGAGGCAGAAATTTTATATAGGTTCCTTTATCGTATTGATCAAATGTCATTCGAAATGCAACCATCATTATCTAATGATCATGTGAAAAAAATTCAGTTATATCTAAAATCTGAACAAGCAAATGCAAGAGCAATATTGGATCCACTTTTTGCCGAAATCCGAACACTTTTCTTAAAGATTAATACACAACTTGAGTTTGAGCATCAACTTCAACATAATCCACTTATACCCAACAGAGATGAATTTTTAAATGTTGTTTTAAATAAGAAAACATTTAAGCAGTATACTCCATCTTTCAAATTTGGGGGGTTTCAAGAGATGATTAAAACCATTACTGACCATCTTCCTTTTGGATGCCCAATTGTTTTTGCTTCAATCCAAAAAATTTGGAGGGTAATTGAAGAGTACCGTAGGTTCTTTTTGTTGTCAAAAGCACAAACTGAATTAGTTAAATTGGATTCATATATTAGCACTCAGTTTCAAGTGTTGTCAGATAATGGAAAGTTTTTCAAAGGATCACTTCAAGAGTCTGTTGAATTAATCATTGGACAATCATATGATCAAATGGAAAAAATTCCAAATTATAAGATCCACGATAGATTAATCAAAATGGTTAATCTTTGTGTTCGAATAATGAATAGCTTGATTAGCTCTGTTATCGATTCATCTCTTAGTGAGTTTGCGCAGTGCTTTCAGTTTGTCACCAATCAACAGACACATTATTTTACTATAGATTTAATATTTGATAATAATCTTGGAATTTGCACCATTCCTTCTCAAAGCTCATTTATTGACCAAGTAATATCATTGATATCTCAATTAGAAGTGACAATCAATGATATTCCTACGCTTTCAATATCCTCAGTGAGCATTCCAGTATCCAATTTGTTTTTTGATAGCTCTATTCGAAATCTGGAAAAAGTTCGAAAGGATATAGAAGCATCTATTGATACTCAATATAAGAATCTTTGGGCTTTTTTACAGAAATATCGACACATTGAAAAAACTCTTTGTTTAAATTCTGATCAGTATCCAATGGTTTTTGACCCATTAGGTACCATTAAACTGGATGAATATAGACAAAAACTGAATGAATTTGAATCAGTTTTAAGAATATTGCAATTTGATTTCAAAGATGAATATCGTATTGGAATCTTTCATCTCAAATGCTCATCATTCAAGGAATTGATGGAATATCACACAAATGAATTGAAAAAGTCTTTATTACAGCATTTATTTTCTTTTGCACACTCTGAAATTATTGCTCTTCAAGCAGATTATGATGTAATTGTTAAAACTATTCAAGTTGTTCCACAGACTCCTGAAGAATTAGCTTCATTGAAGTCATATGTTGATCATATTAACGATTTTGCAGATATAAGGTTTCGTAAATTGCTTAGCATTCAAGCAAAGTATTCATTTATCGATGAGTTTCGTTTTGATATCGCAAATCATGAATGCAAAGAGTATTATTGGATATTATCAATGCCAAATACCCTGATTAAGCAAATTGAACAATCACGTGTGATGATAGAAGGGGAAAGGATTAGGATGATTAGGGAGCTTAGAAGTAACCAAAGAGAATTAGAGACGGAAACCCTTAATCTCGCCGAAATTATCCCCGACTTTTTATCTAGATATCAAGATCTTGAGTTTACTGTCGAAGCAGTGGATCAAGCAAGTGAAATCCGTACAAAGCTCCGGATACTTCTAGATAAGCAGACCTTGTTTTCATCACATGAGTCATTATTTGGTTTTGAACCAGTTCCTTGTAGGATTTTATGTAAGTTATTTGATGATTTCAACCCAATTGCCGATCTTTGGACAATAGCCTATGATTGGAATCAAACATCTGCATCATGGCTTGAAACCCCGTTTCCACAAATCAAACCAGATATTCTTTCCACATATACCTCTCAAGCATTATCCAGACTTTCCACATTAAAGCATTCTCTGGAAAACCATAAGAGTATATATGAAAAAGTTTTGATTCCTTTGAATCAATCCATCGAAAAGTTTAGACAAACATTGCCACTATTATCTAAACTTCGACACCCTGGTATGAAGACAAAACATTGGGAGAGAATATCTGTTGCTGTAGGTTTTGATGCTGTTCCATCGATGGATGTTACATTACAGGCATATTTTAATTTAAATCTCCATAAATGGAATTCTCAGATATCTGAAATATCATCAATTGCAGTCCAAGAGTACTCAATTGAGTCTGCTTTGGATACAATGGATTCTGAGTTACAAGAAAAGCACTTTGTTACAATGCAATATAAGGATACGGGTCATTTTATACTTATGGATTTTGAAGAGATCGTATCTTTAGTTGAAGATCAGACAATTACTACTCAAACATTTTTAACCTCTCCATATATTGCTCCGGTTAAAAGCCGCGCTCTGGAAAGATTAGAGTTTTTAAATCACTGCAAAGAAACTCTTGATTCGTGGAAAACATGTCAAAGAACTTGGTTATACCTCCAGCCATTGTTCACTGGTACTACTATTAGCAAGCAATTGCCTGATGAATCGTATAGTTGGGGACTAGTTGATAAAAAATGGGCATCTGCAATGACTTTGACACATAATCATTCTGATTTTATGAATGTTATGCACAGAGAGAAAATTCTTGAGAATTTTGAGCAATGTAATCGATTATTAGAATCAATTACCAACAAGCTTTATATATATCTAGAATCAAAAAGGTTTCTTTTTGCTCGGTTCTTTTTCTTGTCTAACGATGAACTCATTACATTATTATCAAATAGCCGTAACAAGCAAGAAATCAACCGATCAATTAGAAAACTATTCGAATACATTTCCACTCTTGGCTTTAATGAAAACAGTATGATTACTCAGATATCAGATGAAGGTTTTGAAACAGTGAATTTAAGGAATCCAATCGATACACTGAATCATGATATTGAAGAATGGATGGGATTATTAGAAGATGAAATGAAAGGTACAATTAAGGATTTGATTAAAGATGCTTTAGCGGCATACCCGAAAAAGAAAAGAGATCAATGGGTTTATGATTTTCCATCACAAGCAATCATTGTATCTAGTCAAGTTATTTGGACACAACATGTTACTAATGTTATAAGATTCCAAAAATCTCGGGGTTTAGTTCAATTACAATCTAAACTTCTTGAACAACTTGAACAGCTAACTTTTTTAGTCCGTACACCACTCACGCCATCAATGCGAAGGATAATTGCTTGCTTAATGATTTTAGATGTTCATAATCGAGATGTTGTTTCTCATATGATCAAAGCAGGGGTGGATGATCATGAAGATTTTAATTGGATTCAACAATTAAGATACTACCTTGAAGAGGAAACTATTTTTGTTAGAAGTATTAATAATAGTTTTGAGTATTCATATGAGTATACAGGTAATACTCAAAGATTAGTTGTAACACCATTAACTGATCGATGTTATCAAACATTATTATCTGCATTTAAACAGAATATGGGAGGGGCTCCATCTGGTCCTGCTGGAACCGGGAAAACGGAAACAGTTCGGGATTGTGCCAAAGCTTTGGGCAGGCCTTGCGTGGTTTATAACTGTTCTGAAGATGTTACACCTGAACAAATGTCACAATTTCTCTCCGGTCTGATAACTTCTGGATCATGGAGTTGCTTTGATGAATTTAACCGAATTAATATTGAAGTATTGTCTGTAATTGCTCAACAAATGAGATCGATTCAAAATGCGGCTCTATCATCTACAGAGTCATTTATGTTCGAAAAAAGGAATCTTAAACTCAACCCCAATGCTGCAATATGCATAACTATGAATCCCGGATATCAAGGAAGGACTGAACTTCCAGATAATATCAAATCAATTTTTAGACCTTGTGCAATGATGGCTCCCGATTTTGTCTACATTTGTGAAATTTTGTTTTTATCAGGTGGTTTTCTGCAGGCAAGGATGCTTTCTGAGAAACTTGTTGCTTTCTTCAATTTATGCAAGAAACAATTAAGCGAAACACATCATTATGATTGGGGTTTAAGGACTATCAAATCAATTTTGTATTTGGCCTCAGAGGAAAAACTAAAATCCCCGCTTTTTGAAGAGAACCAATTACTCATAGATTGTCTTTCAAAAGCTTTATATCCAAGACTTGTTTTTAATGATATGAGCCTTTTTAAGAGTATCATTCATGATATTTTCTTTTTGGATTATTCAGATAGGGGTCATATTGATTCTTATAACAATGCAATTAAAGAATCTTGCCAGTTTTTAGGCGTTTCCGATTTTTCGAGTTTAGTTGCCAAATGTAACCAGTTGAATGAATCAATAATGAATAATAATGGAGTTATGCTTGTAGGACAAACATTCAGTTGTAAATCCACCGCAATTAAAGTATTGCAAAATGCATATAGTATCATTTCCAAATCTGGGGTTATTAAGTCTGTCGATATAATTGCTTTTAATCCCAAATCAATAACAGTACAAGAACTCTATGGATTATTCGATCCGCTTACAATGGGGTGGAAAGATGGTTTGTTTTCAAAAGCTCTGAGAGAGTATTCTTCGTCTTTTTCCTCCAAATTGAAATGGATTGTTTTTGATGGACCTGTGAATTCTTTATGGATGGAAACACTCAATTCTTTATTAGATGAGAATAAAGTTTTATGCCTTCCTAATAATGAAAGAATAAGCCTCCCTCCTCATGTTAAGGTTTTCTTTGAAGTGGATGATTTATCCCATGCATCTCCATCAACAATAAGTAGGTGCACTATGGTTTACTTTGATTCTGCAAGTTTGTCTTGGGGATCAGTTTTTGATAGCTGGTGTAAATCTATTCAAAAAGATTATCCAGAAGTTAGTGTATTAATGGTAAAATTAATGGAATTATATATCCCAAAAATGATTCAGTTTATAACATCTGACGCTCATGTTGGAGTTGGGTCAAATCCAAACATATTAGTGAAAAATCTTATTAATATCATCGAGTCATTTTTGCCCATTCTTAGGAAACCCATAATTAACACATTGCCAGAATCTGAAGAAACCAAAGAAATTGATCCCATCGATCATTCAGTGTATTCTTCTCAGTTTAATCAAACAGCATCCATTTCTTTCGGTTTTATCGAGAAAGAGCAAATACCTTTAGTATTTGAGCGAATTTTTCTCTTTTCTCTGGTATGGAGCTTTGGAGCAGTTTTAACTGAAGAATCACGGCTCCTATTTGATAGATTTTTCAAAGATGCAATAGATAAAGCAGGATCAAGATACCAATTTCCGAATAAGTATTCCGTATTTGACTACTATTTTGATATCGGTCGACTATCATGGATGTTATGGTGTGATAATACCAATTCTCCTGTTTTGAACAAGAACCAGCCCTTTGAAAATATGTTCATTCCAACAAATGAATGTGTATCAATTTTATATCTGTCTCGCTTATTAATTACTAATTCCAAAAATATCATGTTAATAGGCCCAGAATCATCAAAAACTGTTGTTTCAAACACACTTTTATCATTAATGAACCCAAATGCATATGACATTAAGTCAATCGGTTTCTCACAGTGTACAAAGGCAAAATGGTTTTTAAAAGTATTACAGTCATGTTTCCAAAAAAGGCATGGCCAATTTATTCCATCTAAGAATTCCAGATTAGTTTTGTTTATAGATGATATTGGTACTATAGAACCAGAATTTGACGGATCCCAACCATCTCATGAATTATTACGTCAGTATTTTGATTATTCTGGATGGTATAACACGGACACATTAGACTATGAATCAATAACAGGAATGTCTGTTTTATCAGCAACAAAACCACCTGGTGGTGGTGTTTACCCTATCCCAGAAAGGTTTTTGAGGCATTTTAATTATCTATACATACCCAAACATGAAAAATCTGTTTTAGGCCAATTTTTAGGAGGTGTGATGAAATTATGTTTTGTTCATCATCCAGAATCTATAATAAACCTAATCAGATCAACCACAATTGCTACATTGGATATTTACGAAATATGTTGTCAAAGACTTCTCCCCATACCATCACAACATCATTATCGATTTGGCTTTAGCAATATTATTCGAATTTTGAAAGGCCTTTTATTATTGCACCCAAACGATCAAATGGATGATACGGCTTTTTTAAGACTATGGTATCATGAAGTATGCTCCGAATATATTGGGCGTCTTAATAAGCTAGAGGATAAGAACTGGTTTTTGTCAACAGTTAATGAGGTTTTTAATAAGAGTTTTCAACTCTCTTTTGACAGTATATCAACAGGTAATGTTGTTTTTTCCGCAATTCTGGATCCTCATCGCCAATATAAAGAGCTCAAAGAAAAACCTGAACGTGTTCTTGATAGGTGTCGGAATTATTTGGATGATTATAATCAGGATTCGTCGAAGCCTCTAAAAGTATCAATGTTTCCAGAGGCTGCAGATCATTTAATAATGATAACACGATCATTATTACTCCCACGGGGTCATATCATGCTTATTGGTTATAAATCAAGCGGGAAAAAATCTTTGGCATTGATATCATTGCATATAATGAGAATGGAATCATTTTTAATTGGTATTACCCCAACATATACTTTTTCTGATTGGAGAAATGATATGAAGAACCTCATGAAGAAATGTGGACTTAAAAAATCCCCAACAGGTTTGATTATCTCAGATAATGATATTTTTTCGAATCAACAACTTGAAGACATTTCTAATTTGTTGACATCTAGTTTTATTCCAGATTTGTTTTCTCGTGATGAGATCGAATTAATCAAAAATGAAATTCTGATTAGTGACATTGTTTTAAACCAGGATCCCATTGATGTTTTTAAGAAGCACATAAGAAATAATTTACATATAATTCTAACATTTTCTCCTTCATCAACAATTTTCCAAAGGTCATTAATGTCATTTCCATCAATTATAAAAGAAACATCAATGGAATGGTTTCGACCATGGTCGAGCTCATCATTGAGATCCGTTGCTTTTGAATCATTATCTACTAGCATCACTGATCAATCCCTCCTTAAATCAATAGTTCAACTCTGTGTCAAAGTGCACCAATCTGTTGAAAATGCATCAACTCTTTTTTTGCACGAAAAGAAAAGATATGTAGCTGTTACTCCATCCCACTTTTTCCATCTTCTATCATTGTTTTCCCAAAGACTCAATGAGAGTGATAAGGAATCATCTGCAAAAATCCTAGAATATGAAAGTGGTATCGAAAAAATCGAGATCACAAGACAACAAATATCCTTTTTAGGGGTTCAACTTGATAGAGATATACCCATTCTACAATCAAAACAGAAAAATGTTGAAGCAATGATTGAACAGCTTCAAGACAAGAAAGCTGAAGTTGAGATAATTCGTGAGCAAGTTATGAAACAAAGGGAAATTGCTCATGCTGATGCACAGGCTGCTTCTGAAGCCAACCTCATTGCCCAAGAAAAATTAGCTGAAGCCAGACCCATACTCAGAGCATCACAAGAAGCAGTTGATTCAATCGATAGGGATTCACTTGTTAATATTAAACAGCTTAAGAAAATACACCCAGCCCTCAGAGAAACATTCGAAGCCATTTGTATAATTTTTGGGAAAACTCCAAGAAGAGTTGAAAGCAGTGTTCCAGGGGTTAAAGAAGATGATTACTGGCCAGAGACACTGTCACTACTCAATGATGTTCACTTTGTTCGGAAAATTAAGTTGTTTGATGTTGAAAAAATGTCTTATGAAACAGTTAAAAAATTGTCCAAATATGTTGGAGCAAACAAAAAGCAAAGAGAAGAAAAGCTTTCTCACGTCCAATCTGGGTATCAAGCAGTTGCAAACCTGTATAATTGGGTGTGTGCAGCCTTTGATTATTGGCATATTTATCAAGAGATCCACCCAAGACAACAAGAAGCCGACGCAGCGGCCGCAAAATTAGCTATTCACCAGAAAGTTTTAGCAGAAAAAGAGAAGAATTTGGATTCTTTAGAGAATCAACTCAAACAATTGATTTCTCAAGTTGATACCGAAAAAGAGACTGTACTTCAATTACAAGAGAGTGTAAACAACACACAACTCAAGCTCAAAAGAGCACAACAAGTCATGCAGGGTCTTAGCGGAGAAGTCAAACGATGGACATCAACAAAAGACGACATTATAAACTCAGCTAGTGCAAATATCGGTGATACACTGCTAGTTTCTTCATTTTTAACATATCTCGGACCTTTTGATCCAGCTTTAAGATCAAAACTTTTATTAGAATGGAAAGAGTTTCTTGATACCGAAGCCATAATGTATTCAAACAGTTTTTCATTCGTGAAAAGTTTTAATTTAGAATCAACCATTCGGAATTGGATTGTAAAAGGACTTCCTAATGATTCTCATTCAATTGAAAATGCTTTAATTTTATCATTTTCCAAAGACTGTATTCCTTTGCTCATTGATCCTCAATTGAATGGAACAAAGTGGCTTTGTAACATTGAAGAATCAAAGCTTGTTATTCTACATTTTGATGAGAGTAATTTTTTGACAAGACTGAAGAGTTGCATTGTTTCAGGGATACCAGTTTTAATATCTAACGTTGGTGTTCATATTGATCCATTAATTGATCCCATTCTCTCCAAAGATTACCGAATTGAAGGAGGCAAGAAAAAGATTATTATTGGAGGAGAACTCATTGATTACAGTCCACATTTTCGATTGTTTTTGACCACTAAATATCCAAATCCCCACTATACACCTGAGTTATGTTCCCAAGTTTTGCTTTTAAATTTTACCACAACACATACAGCTTTGGTTGATTTATTAATGAATAATTTGCTTGAAGTTGAGAGAGACGACCTTGAAAAGAAAAGGATTCAGATTTATGAGAATAATGCATTATATATGAAAAAACTGAAAGATATCGAAACAGAGATCCTTCAGATTGTATCTAATACCAGCAACGACATTTTGCAAGACGATCATGCAATTAATACACTTGCAAATGCACAAAGAACGTCATCCATGATAGAACAACAAATTGCTATTAGCAAGAAAACCGAAAATTTAATATCTCAGTTTAGAACTAGGTTTGCTTCTGTTGTTGATAGAGCCGCACTACTATATTTTTGTGTCGCGGATATGTCTTGCGTTGACCCAATGTATCAGTTTTCTTTGAATGAGTTTATTGTTTTGTTTAAGTCTGCAATTCATAAGGCAGATCATCCTCAAGATACCTTGTTATTAATTAATTCTTTCAATACATCAATAGCTCTTGAAGTTTATAGAAATATATCCTGCTCATTATTTGCCAAAGATAGACTTCTGTTTTCATTTATGATTTCGATGAGAATTTTAGTTTCTGAAGGAATGATATCATCAACAGAAATATCTTTTCTTTTGGCTCCTTTCCCAACTTCAGCCGAAAAGACTGTTGAATGGGTTTCTGATGATGTTTGGCCATTTGTTTGCTCTCTTTCATCGATTTCACCATCATTTATTCCAATAATCGAGCATATGAAGGTGGCAACTGACCAATGGAATACTTTTATGGCTTCTTTACATCCTGAAATGGAAAAAATGCCACTTCATTCCACTCTTAGCCCTTTTCAACGTTTGATATTATTGAGAGTTTTTCATTTACACCGAATGCGAGAAGGAATTGCGATGTTTATTCAACAGACTATAGGAAAAGATTATTTAATACCTCCTCCAATGAATTTGAAAAAGTTGTATGAGAACACCACCCCATTGTCTCCTATAGTTTTCATTGTATCTCCTGGCACTGACCCTCATGATGAAGTCTCATCATTAGCAGATTCACTCGAGCTTTCTAGATATTTGAAGGTGTATTCGCTTGGTAGAGGGAGAGGAGCAGGAGCAGAAGAGTTGATTATTGAATCCGCATCGACCGGTTTCTGGGTTTTATTGCAGAATTGCCATTTATCTTTATCATGGATGACAAGATTGGAAAGGATTATTGACCAGTTTGATCATAAGACAATTCATCCACGTTTCCGCCTGTTTTTGGTTTCAACATCATCGAATGAGTTCCCTATTGGGATTTTGTATAGCAGCAATAAGCTTGTTTATGAGATACCTAGAGGTATTCGCGATAGTATGTTAAGGGTTCTTGGTTCATTGGATGCTGACCATTATAATATTGACTCGTCCAATGTCGAGAGACAAATGGTTTTCCATTTGGCGTTTTTCCATTCTGTGGTATTAGAGAGGCTTCATTATGGTTCATTAGGGTGGAATAGGAAGTATGATTTCAATTATTCGGATTTTGTAATATCAAAGAAGCATTTATTATCATTTTTAACAGAAGCCCCTCCAGGTTTTATACCTTATGAAGCTATATCTCATGTAATTGGAGAATTGAATTATGGAGGTAGAGTAACCGATCAATGGGATAGGCGTCTTCTTAAATCTCTCCTTAAAAGGTATCTTTCAGAAGATATCCAATCTATGAATTTTTCTTTGGCTCTTAATTATACTATTCCCCAGTTTTCTTCTCCATTAGACAAGGTAGAAAGTTTAGTATCATCATGGCCTGTTGAGAACGAGAGCATTGATGTTGGACTTAGTACCAATGCAGGGACAATCATATCTCAAACAGAAGCTCTAGGTGTATTTTCTTCGATTCTTGAGATTCAGCCGTCATTAGCATCAATAATAAAACCATCAAATGATGACGAATTAGCAATTACCTTAATCGAGACTATTATTCAATCTATTCCACAACTATTTGTCCTCAATGGATTCAACAAGAAGTTTGATAATTCAGAACCAATCAATGTTACATTAAATCACGAGTTGAATAAGTTTAATATCCTTCTTACCATAATCAAAGAGACAATGACAACCCTTCTAAGCGCTTTGCAAGGCAGAGTTTTATATGATGAGCAAATGAGATTATTATGCAAGAGCATTTTGTCCAATAGAATTCCAAAAGAATGGTTACCAAATTCATATCCATCCACATACAGTCTTAGTGTTTATCTCCAAGATTTGAAAACACGAGTATCATTCTTTGATAATTGGTTAAGAAATGGACGGCCAACTGTTTTCAGGCTTGGGGCATTCTTTCACCCAGAAGAGTTTTTATCTTCAATAATGCAGTATTATTCAAGGAAACACAATGTTACATATGACCACCTTGTTTGGTCATCAAGTATACTTGATTTTGTGTCACCAGGTGACATTACAAGTCATCCAAATGATGGAGTATACATAGACGGCGTAATTATTGAAGGTGCTAAATGGGATTCATCGAAGAAACACCTTGCAGAGTGTTCTCAAGTTGAAATCGCTTCACCTTTACCAATTATTCACCTTATTCCAACAGATCGGAAGCCGACGACCGAAATGACATACGAATGCCCCCTATATTGGACAAGACAAAGAAGTCTTAAATGTCTTGAGACAGAGAATGCCATAATGACTTTGTACCTACCAACAAGAAATGATTCAGATACTTGGATACAGAGATCCGTTGCTGCATTCATCACTTAAAATGTTTAGTATTATTTTTTTAAGAGAAAAATGAAGATTACCATAATTCAACCAAAGCGAGCCGAAGTTACTCTTGAGATCGATAATCAGCTTTCAATTGATTCAATTCGGGAGTTATTAATGAAAGAGCATGGATTCCCGCCTGGTACATATCGTTTTTGCTATAATGGTTCAATACTTAAATCTGATCGCCCTTTTCTTAATATTCAAGATGGTTCAAGGATATATCTTGCCATAAAGCGCGATTCACATACAGATTTGGGCACAAAATCAAGGAATGCGATTCCGGTCAAAATTGAGCAAAGAAAGCCACCAATTGCATCCACATTAACACCGCCGCCTCCAATGTGCTCTCCTCCATCCTCGCCACCTAATATCATCACAGATAAATTGAAAGTATCCCAGATCAAAGAAACACCTGCTGATCCGATTCCCCTTCAGAAGAACGACACAAAGAATATTCTTGATACGCTTAAAAGGTTGAACATCTCAAAGGTATACAGCGAAAATAGCAATTTCTGGGCAAATCCCGAAAAATCTGGAGAATTTATTAAGAGTTTGTCTGGAAATTTTGACTACTTGCTGATACCAGACCATTATTTGTCAGAACACTACTCTATGGCCATGGTTAGCGGGACTGTCATTCCCCAAAACGTCTACGTATTATCAGGACTACCACTCCCAAAATTTCAAGATATCCGTGATGATACTTGGCCTTTGTATCTAGCCCTAACAACGGACCAAAAGAATGAGTTCAAGAAAGTGTTGGACAAAGGATACACAATCACACAGGCAATCAACCTGTTCATAAACTCAAACTACAACTCAGAATCGACACTGTCAGCTCTCAAATTTCATTGAAATAACCACTTTCCCGTTACATGCCAAACCGTTTGTAAAGCAAAACGATAGTCACAAATTCTCACAAAATTGAAAAGGACTGACAGCGGTTAAAAAGAAATTGTCAAATGCTTGTGTTCTGTTTAGCAGTATTTACGTTATCCACCAAATGGTCGAGCAACGAAGCTGGGGAAGGCCGAAAGAAGTTCGGTTCACCATATTATGCGATGAAACAAGGTAATCGGATTATTCGAGTTGAACCTACTGAGGATAATGGATGGAGAGTTTCGCAAGGTTATAAACGCAGAAGTATTAAGTTTGATGAAGAGGAAAATGCTGCAGTAGGTTCTATGAGCCGAATAGGTCAATTTTATTCGAAGAGGGCTTCAAATTCAAGACCGGATAGTTCAACGGCTACATCTCAAAGGATAAATACATCTAAGAGAGTTTTTAATGAGAATGGCTTCGGAACTGGTCAACAATCGTCACCAATTAAACCAATTCGAAATGAAGATGAAACTTCATCCAAGAATTTAGTAATTCCTGATTTGGTTCAAGGTACTTCTCAAAGCAAAACACCATTCAAACCTGTCGAAAACAGAGATCTTGAAGGTTCATCTCAAGGATCTTCTGGTACTAGGAGAATAAGAAATGATGATGAAGTCGATGCGGAAACAAATCAAGAGAATATCATAAAGTCTACCCAAAAGGTTCAACCTAAAGCTTACAAGGCAACTCCACCAAAACAAGATGCCTCTGAAGCAATAGCCCATTATCAATCGTCATCAGTGGCCCGAAGCCGTGGTGCTCCAATTACAAGAGAGAACAAATACGACGATGGCTCAACAGGAGGAGGTTCAACAATTTATCGTCCAATAATTAATCAAAAACTGATTATCACAGATACTAAAGGTTCAACAGTTACTCAAGCAGGAGGAACTGGCGATCCAACAAAACCAACTAAACCAGTGTATAATCAAAAGTATGAGTCTCCAGACACATTTCAAGAACCATCTGCATTGAGATCAGGAAGAACTGGCAGTCCAACAAAGCCAACAAAACCAGTGTATAATCAAAGACTTGTATCACCAGGCACTGCACCAGGCCCATCATCATTGAAAGCAGGAGGAACCGGCGATCCAACACAGCCCATCAGACCTATTGTAAATGAAGTTTCTCAAGCTTCAATGGGAAGTGTCCCTTCAAGTCCAACTCGCCTAATCCAAAATAGTGAACCAGATGAGAATATTAGGGGTATTCGTGCTAGTGTTCCCGTACATCCTTCAAAGCCTGTTCACAATGATGAGTCAATCACCAAAAAGGAATAAATTTTTCATTTGAGGTTTTCATGTTTCCTGGTAGTGTTTCTGTTTTTCGAAATGATTTTAATCTATATCACATTCTTGTGTCATACAAATCTCTTGGTATGTCATACTCTCTTTCTTATCACCCCTTTTCATCATCTTTTTGTTTTAATTTCAAACCTTTTGTTGATATTTTTCCAGATCTAAAATCAGCGGAAGATATGATCATTGAACAATACAAATCCGAGTGTATTATGAGGGCAATGTGTTTAATAGGTATGAATCATAATGAGAAAGAAACCACATTCGCATTTGTGACTGATTGTGTTCATAGTGCAGAACTACCAGGAAAAGCTCCAGTGTATAATGTTAAAATGGTTGAGTATTTGGTTTTATCCAACAATTACTATTCAAAAGTGTCCGAGTTCGAATCTTTTCCCGTGTCAGGGGGCCATTTTTTTACTTTTGACCATGATGTTAGTAGACCTTTTCCATCTAGTCATTCTTATTATGATCCTGATCCTGAATTTTGTTGGAATAGAATGTGGAGGAAACCTTTTGAACAATTGAACATTCAGCAACTTTGCATTACCCTGTTTCAAGGTTCATTGCTGTCTTATGTTTACCAAGGATATATGATTTGTTATATTATAAAAAGATCAGTCCTTAACCCTGGGGTAAGGTATTATGCCAGGGGATTAAATGAGAATAATGAACCAGGAAATGAATGCGAGTGTGAAATGGTTTATTCATCTCCAAATGGTGTTGTGTTTACCCATTTATGGAGAAGAGGATCGGCTCCAATTGTGTGGGAAACTGTATTTTCATCTAAATTGTCACCAAAGCCCCAACATATTGTCAAACCTCAATCTTTCAATGGATCAAAATGTTATTTCGATAGAATTTCTTCAAGGGTCAATAATTCCATTGTTTATTGTGTTTCTCTTCTTAACAATGAAAAAGGAAGCACTGAGGCGGATCTATATTGGAATTATGTTAAAATGATAGGTGTTCTAAGACAGGACAATCCATTTTTAATTGATGTAATTGCGTTTTGCATTAATCAAAAAATTGAAAAATATGGATATGATATTTCTGCGAAACACATCATAGATCTTTTTTCATCAACACATAAAGATAGTTTGTTCACTATAACAGAAAATTCTATTAATGAAGGCGGAAATCTCAACCACAAGCAAAGTTTTGTATATAAAACAAAACAAAATAGTATGTTTCGATTTAATTGTGCAGATTCACTTGATCGAACAAATTTTGCTACTTTCTTTTTTGCTGTTTATCTGACTTTCAAATGGATCCAAATGACACCTCTTTTTGATAGGATTGCCTTAAACAAAAATTATACATATATATGGGAGTTATTACCCGTTGATATTATGGATTTTTTAGCCTTTTCTTTTGTTAAATCAGGTGACATAATTTCATATATGTATACAAACACCCCATCGACAATGTCATCTCATATAAGACAATATTCATCTTCTTTAGGAGAAGCCCAATCGGACACAACATTAGCAATCCTCAGAAGAGTAATGAATATGATGCAAGATTCACAGCGACAAAAGTTGTTTGAGAATTGGACATCTTCCATCCCAAATAATGATATGAGGGTATATATGGATCATTGCCATCTTCAAATCATTTCTCCATTACATTCAACACAACTATTTCAATTTTGTGGAATGCTTGATTCTGTTATTAAAAATGATACAAAAGAGTATTATGTTTTGATACCAGAACAATATGCCCTTTCAGCCATTTATGTAATTGGGGGTCCAAGGCCGATGAATGAATCATATGACTATATTAGAATTGATGGAGGATATTCAATACCATCCCTTTCACCTATTATTAATGAGTTATATGTTCCTTTATACGGAAAATGTGAATCAGTAAGATATCCATTATCTATTGGAGATTTTAGAGTTATTAGAATCACATTTGTTTGTGATAAAAGTTTCTTTTATTCACATAAAATTGGATTGGAGATGATATCATGTCACCAACAGTGTTTTGTTAAATTGATGCAAAATCCAGATCTTTCAGTATTTAACAAATACGAAAATGGTATGCTTAATCTGATCGAAGATCATGCTTTTTCTTTTGAGTCTCTTCAATCAATGGAGTCCTTAAGGATAGAAAATGGCATTTCTATAGCACAAAGGGAATTTTTTGCATTGAAGAATGGTTTTAATCCATGGATTATTGATCCAAGGAGGTATTTTATCATGAATAACGGATGTGTGATATGCCAAAAAGGTAACAAGGAGTTTATCTCAACAGTTTTTTATCCATCATCTTGTTTTCCATGTAGATTAGCGATAAATATTAACCAGCACAATGATAATTATGTTCCTATATGTCAGAATTGCGCTGAATGTGCATTAGGTATCTCATTGCAAACAGCCGAGTTTGAGAAATCTTACATTAAAACCAAAAATGTTCCAATCATGGTTCCATTTTGTGATTTAAGCTCATTCTCTTTTTATGGTCCATTATGCGTATCACAACCTCATTATTCATGGTGTTCATTTATCAATGATTCTATACATACAGAAATACCATCGATATTTTCAGGAGGTACCTTTGTTTTTGAAAAAGATTGCTCATTTGTTTTTATATTATCTTGTTGGAGCGAATTAGATCATATTGAAATTCTATTGAATGCTCCTACATCAAGAATTGATCTGAGGCTATATAGTATGAGTAGTGAGATTAAATCAGTTATATGCAGATCTTCTGATTTTCAATTATGGATAGGTTTTACCCATCCTATCATTCTCAAACAGTTCCTAATGTCAATGCACACATCAAATAGTGTTGACATTAAACAAATTAAAGTATTTGGATTACCTAAACCTCCACCAACCATTTGCCCTCAAAACATTTCCATTTCATCTGATATACTATTTCCAAAAGACAAAGCGGATTTTACATGGGACAATCCATATAGAACACAAATAATTCGTATGAATGGAACGGGATCACCTTTGTTAGTTACACTAGAAAACACCGAACAATTTATCCAGCAAATTAACATTGCATTTTATAATGCTAATACCTTCATTAATAGTACAAAACTTATATTAAGCACAGCAAAAAACTCTTTCATAATCACACCAAGGTCTTCTTTTTCACATATACATGTATACTATATAGATATTAATACCACTATAAGTCCAGTTAATGTATTTATTTTACCAGTTAAATAAATTGTATTTTAAACATCAATTTAAATATGATATATGTCAATATTACATAGACCTGAAGTCAAACTTCCTTTAGATAGTCTTAAAAAGGAAGGAGGGAATTCTATTGAAGCTATTCGGTTTTCTTTTGTTGAGTCTTTTCGACAGATGGTTAGATTTGATGTTGAGGCTCTTAAACCAGGTGATGATGATTACATTGAGTTTGGAAATGATACTAAAGTGCCACTGATTAGTGCAGTTAAATTGATTGAATGCGAGACAGAATTGGAATGGGCAGCATATCCAATTGCAATTATTCTCATTCGCAGGCTGATGAAAAGCAACGATTATTGTATAAATATTAATAATATGCATAGATTGATGCTGGTTTCGCTGCTTATTGCTTCAAAAATCATTGAAGACTGTCCCTCGAGCAATAGGTGTTTTTCAAAATCGATTGGCTTTAAAGAGTCATCCCTTAAAGAGATGGAAATCGAATTTCTAAAATGCCTTGAGTTCAAACTCCATGTTACCCTTGAAGAAGTGAATGCTGTGTTATCCGAATGGTGCTTAAACAGAGATTGGATAGGCAGTATTGAACTTATTTGAGTAGAAAAAAAGGGTAATTATACATGATTTATTGAAGATCGTCAACATTCATTGGAACAGAAAAAACCAAAAAATCATTTCGAGGGTTTGAAACGATTTTTGTATCCAGAATGTTGTTTGATTCAAAAACGAACAGGTTGGGTTCCATGAATGAACATTCTTTTTTATGTATTGATTCAGTTTCATTCCAATTTAACTCATTTTCAATAATTTTCACAATGTTATTACAGTCTCCCAACAATTTAGCATTAAATTCTACATGCATTGGTGCCCGATTTATAAAAACCGAAGGGACATTGCTCATGAAAATGGGGAGGCTCGAGATCGGCGAAACTAACAAAGAAGTCCCAATTGCAATGAACAAATCCGCTTTCATCGAATCATAATAGGCTTCCATTTCATCAAAAAAGGTTTTTTCACCAAAGAATACCACGCCGGGCTTGATGATCCCCCCACAATTTTTGCATCGAGGTTCTGTTTTTTCTAATACATATGGCCTCAAATCATCAACACTATGATTTTCTCCACAACCTAAGCACTTATTATTTCTCCAAGATCCATGAACACACCTTAGTTTTTCCTCTGGAATTCCACATTCCAGAGTATCTACGTTTTGCGAATACAGTTTCAAAAGTTTTCCATTCTTTTCAAGCCTCTCTATGAAATAATGAACACAAGAGTGCTCTGGAGTTTCAGATGGAAAAAAAAGATGAGCGAACTGCCAGAATACACTGCTGTGTTGATGAAACACATCTAAATCAAATATACAGGTTGGATCTTCGAAGACATTTGATTTAGCAATTTGATCATAAAGTCCTCCCGGAGAACGAAAATCAGGTCCCACACTGCCCCCAGCACCAAGGAGAACAACAATATTACTTGCATTATCAATGAGAGATATTACTTTATGGAAATTTGTAATATAGTTCTGTGTTTTTTTGCCGCTCATCATCTTGTGACGGCTAAGAACAAGCTGACGAATCAGATAATCAATAATTAGTTTTCCATCTTGGATTGCATTGGAAGCTTCCTCAATTTTACTGATATTTAGTATCTTGCATATGATTTCAATGGGATCTCCTGAGTTCAAATCGTTTCCAAAAACAAGATCCATTAACTTTACAAGGGGTTTAACACAAAAAAGAGTTTTTTTGATTTAACCCAATTATATGTATGTATATATGCTGTGTGTAATGGTTAAAGCATCTCTTCTTTTTAGATTTTTTGATTTATGATTGAAAACAGGACTAAACGAAGTAGATCTATTCAGGTTCTTGAGTTTCCTCCATTAGAATCCAAGCTTGTGAAGTTCATGGAAGCTATTCCTTTGTCTGATTCGAATTATAAGAAACATCTTAGTTTGATGGAGGATCAGATCAAGTATCTTAAAGAGATATCCGAGGCTTTGTTATCTAAAAGGGATAAAGAGAGTGATATATTACAAAAAGCTAGAGTTTCAAGCCAGAAAAAGCTGAAAACAACAAATAGGTTGTTATTGTTTGCAAGATCTAAGTATCATAGGATTTTTGCCAAGTACCACCAGTGTATATATGATCATTATAATAGCTGTGTTATTTCTATTAATAGTATTTTGTCATTCCTAAACAAATCTTTGGATATTTGTGCACCTGTTAAGTTTGAATTTGATGGATTCAAAGAAACTCTTAAATTTCCTGACTTACCTTTAATTCAGAAAATGGAAATGAAAATTAAATCATTAACTTCATATGTTAACAATCTCTCGATGCATCCTTGCCAAAATACCATTAATACTGAAGTTTTGAATCATGCTATGGATGAAGCATCTAAAAAAGTCAACGAAGTCCTTAATTACGCCCCACCAAATAGCTTTGATGAACTCTTTTATAGTTTTGCTCAACAAACAGGTCTTATTAAGAAGTTTCATCAGCTAATTTCTAAGATGCCAAGTTTCCCATCATCACCTCCAAAATCTAAACCTCCTTTATTAAAGCCACCACCAATACCGAGATCTCAAAGCCCAGTTACCATACCAGCAGAGCTTTCATCTGATTCGTCTTCACTAAACGATTCCGAGTGCTTTGACAAAGCATTGCTATCTAAAATCGATTTAGCTTCAATTGCTCCCCCAATATCATTCCAAGAAGAGATTCAAGATCCTTTTGATAATCTTTCCAGTTTTAATTTCAAGGATTTTAATTCATTTGTTCAGTTCTTTTTCGTCGCCTTAGATTCCAATCCAATTGTAGATAAGAAAAGGTTTACTGTTATGAGATGTGCCTCTATAAGGATCCTGTTTGATTTGTATTTTATTCAGAACTATTCTGTGCTTTTTGGAGCTTTATGCTCAAAAAAGTTCATCGAAAATTGTCACAGAGTAAGAGAAATGACACCTAAAGCTCTAAACATCAATCCTACCATCATCGGAAACCATAATATGGATATACCAATGGTAAAAATCATAGAATCAAATCATGATTTAATGGATTCAATCGAAATGATGTTTACATCACAATTCTATTGTAATCCCCTAGACATGGCAGAACAATTTCACAAGGGAATCAAAGCAATTGAAAGGGGCATCAGAACAATATCTAATCAACCTCAATGTTTCCTTGACCTCTCATTTGATGATCTTTTTTCAATTGTTTTGCCTATTTACTCTTCAAAACCATGCGCTTCCCCACCAGCTTTACACAGATTTCTATCACTATTCCAGGACCTTAAGCTTTCGACTTCTTTGGAGTACTCAAATGTGTCACTCAAGGCATTAATTTCTTTTCTCTCAAACTGACACGCAGGTTTTATATTATCCAACACAAAATTATGAGGGGAATAGAAAAATTTAACGACAGTTCTCTCAAAACAATAATTTATTTTTCTATGTACAGTTTACAGCTTTTTCAGGGAATTAGATTTTGCTTGATTTAACGTGTCGAACAGATTTTAGAATGTTGCATCCTATGCTTATTAAATGCGAAGTACCTCCTGCAGAAAACATGCCCAATCATTGGGATTTGCTCACCAAGGCTGATATTGATGAATATTTAGCTTTACGAAATTCATTTTATGAACAGATTAAGAAATCCAAGAAAGGTGAACGACTAGATTCTTTTAACGAAAGATTATATCATATTCGGCGATATATTGAAAAAGGAGATGGTGAAGAATGGAAAAGATCGTTGGTATGTGGAGTAATTTTCCTATCTCAGAGTTTAGCAATTAATATTCAGCAATTTAGGATTTTATTGGGTAAATGTAAGTCTTCTATAAATGGATCCTTGCAGCAATTAGGATATCTCGCTCAACCTCAAGGTGGACCAATCGATAGGGAGCTCTTTACCAAAATTCCTCTGTTCCAGAAGGAACACAGCGAAATCAAGAAATGGACAATTAGAGAGAATAAGAACCACATTGAAATATGCAAGGCTCCTCCTCCTCATATTCTTCCAATGATAAAGACTGAGATTCAAACAATTCCAATTATCCATCAGACACAAGTAATAGATCCAAAGCCTGAAATTGACCTTGGAACCATTAAAAAAATTGTCAAAACTAACTATCCTTGTCCAATAAAGTTTAGATCCAAAATATATGATGCTCTTCACCAATCTGTTTCAATTCAAACAGAGGCATAAGTAAAGTGTGTTTTAGTTTAAATCAATTGTTTTAGTGACTTGATTGTTTCCCAAACTAATGGAGAGCAGGATTTTTCCATTCCATTAATGACTTCATTGATTGAATTTTGTATAGATTGTGTTTCTGGAAACATATATATTATATTTCCACATGCTATCAAGATTCTGATGAGAGCCTCTTCATCCATTTTGACTTTCAAAAGATGCATCAAGACATTTGCTAATTTCGGTGACACAGAAGGATTTCTTGGGGAGAAAACCGAAGCATTGAAGAGTAATGAGGCAAAAGAAATTTGGCTTCGTGATGAAAATGCCAGAAAGTGATTAGAATAAAACGCAATTTCATTGAATAAATCTAAGGCCTCTTCAGAATAAGATTTAAAAATATTGGAGAATAATCTGAATAATACTGAAAAGTATGAGTCGTTCATTCCTTTTTTTGTAACAAGATCTTTGATTATATCAGATAACTCTTTGGATTGAATTCTCTCACGAATCTCATCATTAAGTACTTCGAGCCTTAAAAAGTCAATAATGGGAATACATTCTTTTGCTGGTTTTAAATGAATTAATGATAATACTCCACTACCCAATCCAGGTGATTTTGTATCAAGTGTAGATAGTATCTGGGATTCTTCGCATTTTTCAGTAAAGAATATACTATTCTTCTTTGGAAAATCGGTAATATAAGCTTTTAAACATTTCTTCCTCTTTAATAATGGAGCTGATTTCTCTTTTAGGTAATCAATAATCTGATCTATATATCTCATTGGCAAATTATTAGATGCTAAAAAGTCGTGTGCAACTGTATATGGGTTATTCTCTACATTAAAATACAGTTTAAATGGATCTTTCGATGATTCTGAATCAATATCAATAACCATATCAAATTCTTGACCATCTGGTGCCTTAACTTTCTCATAAATAGTTTGCTTGATTGTTCCCACTTTAATAAGTTGTTCGTAACCAACAGAAAATGTAAAAATATCCAAGTTTTCCATATTCTTATATACAGCGAAGGTTCCAATTTTCTCAAACATATTTGAACTAGATGTAGGTAAAGCCTCAATATCATTTGGATCAATTTCATCGAATTCTGGGCCTCTGAATGAATGAGATCCTACTAACTCTAAGTACAAACTGTCTTCTTGAGGAGTTGCTCTTCTTTCAGCAAAATGAGTATATGATCTTATATATCCATCTTCAGACACCAAACAAATATCACCATTTGGGAGAATTGTTGACCCCCAACAAACGCTTGGTGTTGGAATTAAATCTGTAATCCTCTTTGCTTCAATATCAAAAACATAGGCACATTTATCCTCTCCACAAATAAGGAACTTTTTTCCACAAATTGGAAGGATACTATACAAAAATGTATTGGAAATCAATATACCAAATACTTCATTAAAACGCTTGTTTGTTTGATCAAAATCCCATATCTTAAGATATCCATCATTAGAAATCGTTAATATTAGTTTTTCTTGAGATAAATAAACTCCACCTCTTAATGGACCATTATGCGCGTGATTAACCATAGTTAATTGTTCACTAGAATGACTCCATAAACGAAGGGATTGATCAGCTCCAAGAGTAATGTACCCAAATTCTGTTTCAATGATACTCCAAATCGCTGATTTTTCATGTTTTACAATTGTTGTCCTTCCATCTCTATGCCATATCATTGCAGTGCTATCCCATGATGATGTCAAGATTGAATCGTTTTGACCTCTATCAATAAAACAAATATTATCTGTGTGACCATTTAAAGATAAAATAGGAGTGATTTCAGAATCCCCTCTTAAGCAAGCGTCTAAGTCCCAAATATTTACTATTCCATCCAAACCACCACTAATTACAATATCGCATTTCATTGTAACAGGTTTCTTAATATATTTTATTGAAGATACAGTTCCATAATGCCCCTGAATAGTATTCAATAGTGTCATTCCATTATAATTATAAAACCTAATAACTCCCCCACGATCTCCAACAATAATAAACAACATATTATCCTTTTCAATATGGATCAAACTACGCAGTTCTTTTTTTGATATTCTTTCTCCACTGGAATAAACAAAACCTTTCATTAATAAATTTTGCTCAACAAATTTTTTTTGATTTTAGTTTTTAAAACCAATATGAACTATCATATATTACAATAGATTCGGGCCTGTTTAATGACATTTCCTCCCTGACAGTTCAATAAAGAACTGGTTGTGTCATCAAAAATATTAATTTCTTCAATTACTGCTAACTTCAATGAGGAAACCTGGCGAAAAAACATTAATTAGGTTTTTTTTGTCATGAATCTTCTGGGAGATGATAGGAGATACATTAGTGCCGGGTTTTACATTGATTGGTGTTATCAATAGAGTTATTCGCGAAAAAAATTCAATTCTCGAATAACTCTAATATATTTTTTTTATCATAATATGAATGAAGAAATCTGTGAGTTCCATGATCATAAACTGCCCGCAGTTTTCAATAAATGAGGGGTCGTCTTTTTGATCATTTCTATTTTCTAAGGTGGAACAGCCAAAAACTTAATTTGTGTCAATAACCACATTGAATTAAATATGACAAGTTTATATTTTAATGAGGAGAATTGAGATATCTCGGTATCAACGGCCTATAGATACTTCAAGGAATTCTGTGAATAGACAGCCTACATGTACTTCAAGGAATTCTGTGAATAGACAGCCTATAGATAGTCCAAGGATTGTTAAAAACGATGATCCAGAACAAATCAGAAAGAGAGATGAAAAAGAGAAGAAAATTAACACTCAAATTGCACAAAAGAATGATAATGATATAAAACGCCCAGAACCTCTCAGAAAAGACAATCCAAAAGCTTTCCTTAATGATATGTGTAAAAAACAACCAGAACAAGGAAATGTTTTATACAACAAGCCTAATCCTGCTCCAATAGCACAAAAGAATGCTAATGATAAAAAACGCCAAGAACCTCTCAGAAAAGATAATCCAAAAGCTTTACCTAATGATAATCAAAAAATGAATCCGGAACAAGGAGCTAATCAAAATTATTCATCTGATTTGCTCATTCCAACACCAAATTATGATTTTTTTTTTCAGAATGATTCACAACCTGGTTCCCGTAATGGAACCCCTCAAGCAAAAAATTATGAAATGGAACATGTTAATAACACAAGTAATTCTATAGAGTATTCACTGAAACAAAAAGAGATTTCTGAACTCAAAAACCAGTTAAATTTTGTAGTTCAAGAGAACAAGGCAATGAAAAATGAATTAGACAAGAGCATAATCAATCAAAAAGAGATTTCTGAACTTAAAACCCAGTTTAATTTTGTAGTTCAAGAGAACAAGGCAATGAAAAATGAATTAGACAAGAGCAGAATCAATCAAAAAGAGATTTCTGAACTCAAAGCCCAGTTTAATTCTGTTGTTCAAGAGAACAAGGCAATGAAAAGTGAATTAGACAAGAGCAGAATCAATCAAAAAGAGATTTCTGAACTCAAAACCCAATTTATTTCTCTTATCCAAGAGAACAAGGCAATGAAGCAAGAAATCTTAGCAATGAAAAATGAATTAGACAAGAGCAGAATCAATCAAAAAGAGATTTCTGAACTCAAAACCCAGTATAATTCTGTTATTCAAGAGAACAAAGCAATGAAGCAAGGGTTGATAACAATGAAAAATGAATTGGAAACATTGAAAAATTAATCAAACCAGATTAAAGGCAATCAAAATGTGATTAATGAACTCATATCTCAGTTGAGAATTCTTATCCAAGAGAAAGAAAAGATGAATCACAAGATGATTAATAAAAATTACCACAAAAATGCTAATTTTTTAATTAGCTTTTTTATTTAGCTTTGAGATTGAGAAAATGTCATAAATCATTCAGTTTTTTAGTCAAGTTTAATATTTTAATGTTTAAAAGTATTTATAACTTGTTCGGTATTGATAGTACGTCTACGGGAAATCCAAAAAATGAGACAAATACAGATCCTTTCAGAAAGGAAAATTTGGGAAAAGATAGTTTGTTTGAACAATATATTAATGGTGATCCTATGCCCCCAATTAATGCAAATGATGGAATAATCTCAACAACTCACACAAAAGATGATCAGAATGGTTTCCTTAATAATTATTATAATACAAAAACTAGAAAAAGAAGGAAATTAAGTAATAACCGAAATCCCGATCCTATTACGCAAAAGAATGAGAATGATATATTAATACAAAAATCTCTCAGAAATTACAACCCAAAAGATCAGGAACAAGGAGCTGTAATTTCTGAACTCGAAATGCATTTGAATTCTCTGATCAAAGAGAAGGAAAAGATTAAACAAGAATTAATCACATTGAAAAAAGAATTAAACAAGAGCAAAATCAATCAAAGCGAGATTTCTGAACTCAAAACCAAGTTTATTCCTTTTAACAAAGAAAACAAGGCAATGAATATTGAATTGGAATCAAATAATTATGAATTGAAGAAGAACAAAATCAACCAAAGGGAGAATTCAGAACTCAAAACCATACTTTATCCTACTTTCCCAGGGAAGGATAAGGCGAACATTGAATTCGACACATTGAAGTGTGAAACAAACAAGAGAAAAGGCAATCAAAATATGATTTATGAACTCAACACCCAGTTGAATTCTCTTATCCAAAAGAAGAATAAGATGAAACATGAATTGGAAACAATGAAATTTAATCAAACATGTACAAAGTCAATCAAAAAGTGATTTATTACTCTATATTTTTCTTATCCAAAAAGGAAAAGATGAACTAATAAATGGAATGTCTCGAGACTATTTGTTTTCAATACTAAGTATATGATTGAATCAAAAATATGAACTGGCAAAGACACTATTGGTTCAGTGTCATCTTTATGATTCATTTGAATCCTAAGTGTTAGTTTAATGTAAGATATGCTGATCCAACGACAATTCTTTTCAGTTATTAAGACATCATCATCATTAAGAACAACTCTTTCATGAAGGATTTATGTTAAAAAGTGTTGCTTTATGATGTTTTTTTCATCATCACTATCAAACATCAATCATCAGAAAAAAGAAATAGTTGAATCGATGGAATAATAACAAATGACACAATTCATAATAAGTAAAGATGAATAATATATGGACCAATCCTCCAGAAAACTTTCCGAGAATTCAAAAAATAAGTTGGAATCATGGAATCAGTTTTATACAGGGCTTGATTGTCTGCATAACAGTGAAATGATTTGAAATAGTTTAATTGAAATGTGTTCTTCTGCTCATATGTTGTGTTCAATGTAACGAATGTTTTTACAGATAATGTGCCACTATGATGGATAAAGCAATGAGATACTTCCATCGGCCCATCGTTATGAAAAAGAGTGTTTTGATTCATGTCTATAATTGAGTATAATAATTTAAATAATCCATCATATGTATATATTACTCCATAACCTGGACTATTATTATGAACAATATTTGTAAATGACATATTTCCAGTATTTCGGATTATGTATATGCATATATGTCCAGATACTTGATTATTTGCATATGTACAGTACTCACAGTTAAATACAGAGTTCTCAATCAAAATCCCAGAAACATATGCACCAATATTCATCGAACTATTGTGGTTTTTTATACTAAGTGTTCCAGATTTGAATCGAATTGCCATATTCCCAATTTTTGAGTCAGCACACAAGGACATAGATAGAAACTCTACTGAATCTTTTATGGAGGTAACTAAATCAGCAAAATGCTTTTCCGAAGCATAACACCTATTGGCACAAATAAACCTTAAACTGGCATTCATTGAATAGAAATAAATTGCACCCCCATGGTAGCTATTACTAGAACAATTATGAAACATTGAATTGCATATACTCATTGAATGAGAGCCTCCATTTACATAAATCACCCCTCCATGACCAGAGAATGCCGATATTCTGAAAAAAGAGCAACCCATAATATCAAAACCAATATCAACATATGATCTTCCGAGAGCTATTTTCTCACTTAGGCACGCTGTACTTAATAATTTTGGCAAACAACCTGCAATTACCATATTTTTTGGGGTTTGATAATCTGTAGTAACCATATAAAGTGCACAAAAACACAACAAAAAAGATAGATTTCTCCTAATTTCTTTGATATCTACACATAATCCACATTGATGACTCAGCTTTCCCAAATAATCAATCACTTTCATTAAATAATTGAATTAAAAATAAATTTTTCAAATATTGTGAAAAAATAATGTTAATTCAAAAGTTTTTATATCCTACGGGCTCTGTAAAGAAATGGTATTGTTAGTTTCTAAATTCTGTTTATTCTCATAGCATTCATACAAATGTGATGGGATTGTGGGATGATGAAATGTGAGAACTAAAAGTGACAGCGGTTTTTTGTAAATTACTCAAATGGCTGTGTTTGGAGGAGAAGCAAAAGGAGAGCTTGTTGGATTACGTAACTTCCTTGATTCAAATGAAGAAAAAGAGAGAAAGAATGCGGCAAAACGTGTTATTGCTTTAATGAGATCGGGCGAAAATGTTTCCTGCTTATTTTCTTCAATGTTACGATGTGTTAGGACAAGCGATATAGAATTGAAGAAGTTATCCTATTTATATCTAGTTACATATTCTTCTTCGGAGCCAGAACAGTCTATTATGGCCGTCAACATGTTTATTATAGATAGCCAAGATCCAAATCCCCTTGTCCGTGCATTAGCTGTTAGAACAATGTGCAGAATTAAGCTTGATTTAGTTGCAGAGCACATGGTTTTACCGCTGAAGAAGTGTTTAGTAGATATCGAGCCTTACGTTCGGAAAACAGCAGCTCTTGCAGTCGCTAAACTTTATGAAGTTATTCCAGATACTGTTGAGAATGCACAACTGTTTCCAGAGTTACTTAAATTGTTGAAAGATGAGAATCCTATGGTAGTTTCAAATGCCACAGCTGCATTATTCGAGATAAACGAAAGGAGAACCTCTCCAGTTTTTATTCTTGATGAAAATACTGTTACTCCAATAATTTCTGCATTCACACAGTGCAGTGGGTGGGTTCAATCGGTTTTACTTGATGCATTATCAAAATACAATCCGAGTGATTCTACTGAAGCGGAGTTTTTAATTGAAAGACTTATTCCATTTTTAAAACATGCGAATGCTTCTGTTGTCATAGGTTCTTTCAGATGTATCTTTCATTATTTGGATAAAGTTGAAAAGAATCTTCAAACATTTTTTGCATCAATAATTCCACCATTTATTACCTTAGTTTCAACTGGTGATCCAGAGATTCAGTATGTTGTATTGCGCACACTGTCGTTATTTGTTTTCAAGCATCCAACTGTTTTGTCACAAGAGATTCGTGTTTTCTTTTGTAAGTATAATGATCCATCATACATTAAGCTCGAGAAGCTCAATATAATTAATACCATAACATCAAACAAGAACATTCATCTTGTTATCGGAGAACTTGAAGAATATTGCAACAGTGTTGATGTAGCATTTGTAAAAAAGACTATCGACACCATCGGAAAAATTGCTATTAGGATAGAATCATCAGCAAGGAAATGCGTTGACATTTTGGTGAAACTTGTTGAAAGCAAAGCTGCCTATGCTGTTGAAGAATCTATCATTGTTCTTGCAGATGTTTTAAGGAAATTCCCTGGTGAATTTGAATCTGTAATTGGTATTTTATGCAAGAACCTGGAAGACATTAAAGAAGCAAAAGCTAAATGTGCAGCAATTTGGATATTAGGAGAGTATTGTCATATTATTGAAAGAGTAGATCTTTTACTTGATCCATATTTGGATACCTATAATGATGAGCCCCCAGAAGTTCAAAACCATTTATTGACAGCATTTGTGAAAATATACACAAATAACCCTGATGAATCTAGGGACCAACTTCAGTTTATTTTGACAGAGTCGATCAAGGAAACAGTACTTCCTGATGTTCGAAATAGGGCTCTTATTTATTGGAGGCTATTGTCAACAGATAATAATGAAAGCACCAAAAACATTGTTGTATTTCCAGCAGCACCACCCAATCAATCATCTGCTCAGTTTTCAAATGATGTTCTTGACATATTGATCCAAAATATGGGAACGGTATCCGGTGTATTGCATGTTGTCCCATCAGATTTTGTTAAAATGATCAAATCAAATCCAGAAGAAGAAGATATCGACTCAAACGAAGATATTGAGATTACTGAATGGTCGACTGTAACATGTAGTGATCCAACAATTACTCTTTTTGTTAATTGGCAAAAAGACTCTATCGGACTCAAAGTATTTAACAAGCGCCAGGAAGTTTTATCAAATTTTGCAGTAGCCTTAAATAAGAATTTTTGCGGCCTAACCATATCTAATAATATATCTTTTCCTCAGCAATTAGAATATAATGATTCTTTTGAAGTGAAGCTACCAGTCAGTTTCGTCGAGGATCATTGTGCTAATTTTGAATCCTCGCATCTTCAGTTCGCATTTAGAGCAAATAATGATACAATTATGTTTACCGTTAATTTTGATATTCCATTCCTAGCTAGAATGTTTTGTGATGGTATCAATGGTATATCATTTCCAATGAAATGGAACCAACTTTTGCACGAATACACTCTTACCCTAAAAGGATCATTGGCAGACCAGTCACAAATTAATACCCGAGGAGGTTTTTCTTCATTGGAATCAAACTTTGTTTCTCACATAATGTTTATGATGTCAAAGAACGATATTGTTTTAGCAAAAGCACTTCAAAATGGTGAGAATATTGACATTAATGTTAAATGTTCACCTTCATGTTATAACACATTAGTTGCAAGTGCAAGTTCTATGTTTTGCTCTTAGTAAAATCCGTTTTAGAAAAGATAGCGAGGTTTAAATAAAATATCCAGAAACAGGTATTTCATCAGGCACTTTACATTTGCCTGGAGGGCATTCTTGGAAATGAACAATTTCGAATTGACTTGGCTCCGAGCTAATATAGTCCATAAAAGTAGCTTTGTTTCCCGTTTTATACATATAATTTGGCGCACTCCATATTGTAACCACACTATTATCAAAAAACCATTGATATCCATTTTGAGCAATTTGATGAGATCGAGCTATAAACTCAAGGTCATTCAAATGAAGAAACTCAAATGCTTGTTTTTGACCAAAAAGATGCCCAGATCCACGTGTGTTTGTTCTCCATTGAGGGATTTCGTCAGGATCGCTCCAACAAAGATCACAAAGTGCTCCCTTATTTGGAAGTTCATTGAATCTATTGAAGGTATTTATCATTTCAACCAGTGGGATATCTGGAGAAATCCCACCATGGACACAAAATACTTTTCCATCAATCAATGCAGCCATTGGAAGCATGTCAAATACCTCATTACAAAATGTCCATACACCAGTATGACCATATAGTATCTGACATTCTGAGTAAAAACCATACATCTGATTAACTTGGCGGCATTCATGATTGCCTCTAAGGAGATATACATTAGTTGGATACTTAATTTTCAACAATGCTAAATAGCAGAACGTGAGTGTGGAATAATGACCTCTATCAACATAATCGCCCATAAATAGATACTTAGTATCTTTAGGATTTCCTGCATTTTTAACAAGTTCAAATACATCAAATAACTGACCATGAACATCACCACATATCACAATGGGCGAGGAAATATCAATCACGTTACTTTCTGTCAATAAAATCTCCATAAGTAATTTCAACACAATAACAAGCTGGTTTTCCGGAATAACACCACCATTGTCGATAATCTCAAATATCTTATCAAAGTCATCCATTTTATTTGATCGTCTGACACCATTTTTAGTTCAATATTATTCAAAACACTATTAATCGTTCCCTCGATAAATCCGATTTTACCCCTTAATAGCGGTTATGGTCGGCCTTTTGAACGTATGTCTGGTGCTCGTAAGAAGTGGACTAAGTCAGTAAAAAAGGATAAGAGGGAATGGTCACCAATCCTTTCTCCTGAACAATCCGAAGAAATCATGAAAAGCGTTCCTAAATCCAAATTGATTACCCCATCAAAACTTGCAGAGCGTTATAAGATCTCTCTTACTGTTGCCCGCCATGTTCTTGCTACTCTTGAGGCAGAAGGTAAGATTCGCGAATCCATCTCCCATAGTACTCTTCACGCTTACAGCCAAGCAGCTGGTTATGTTGAGGTTGTCGAAGTTGTTGAAGAAAAGAAGGAAGAAGCCAAGGCTAGCAAGAAAGGCAAGAAGTAAATTTGGTAATATTTATCTGTAATATTTAGTATTTGGTGTCATTACCGATGTTTCATTATTTACAAAGTTTACACTGTAAATCTCAATTGCACTTTTTTAACGATGATGAAAGTCACAGTAACATTATTCTGTTTGGAATCATTGCATAAAAGTGCCGGTACCAGAATGTTGACTCCGTTTCGGGAGCTTCAGGTCAAATTCATTGCCTACACTAATTACATTGTTGCTTTTCTGACTGGAATTCTCCGTGATGTATATGATAAAATTATTGGACAAGGAAGAAAACCACCTCCAAAGGGTTATGTTCCAATTTTAAGTGATTTCTCTGATTTCTTTGTTCGCAGATTTTATAAAAGGATTAATGATTGTTTTGCGCGTGTAGTGACATCTAATGCAGGCGCATTTATGGACATCAAAGTTGGTATTAAATCCGATGATCTTGCTCAAGAAACTATATTTACCGGAGAAACACAACGCGTCATGAATTTAGGATCTTATAACTATCTTGGATTTGGAGATCCTGATGAGTTTTGCACTCCCAATGTTAAGAAAGTTTTAGCACAATATGGGTCATCTTCATGTAGTGTTAGAGTTGATGTTGGAAACACCAAAGTACACAAAGATCTCGAAGTTCTTCTTTCAGAGTTTTTAGGGACAGAAGATTCGATCGTATATGGAATGGGGTGGGCAACAAATGCTACAACAATTCCTTCATTTGTTACCAAAGGTGATTTAATTATCAGTGATTCTCTGAACCATAATTCTATTATTACTGGTGCTAGGTCTTCAGGTGCAACTATTGCAGTTTTTAAGCATAATGATATGGAGAACCTTGAAAAAATACTGAGGAGGAACATTGTTCAAGGCCAACCAAGAACACACCGTCCTTGGGGAAAGATATTGGTTATTGTTGAAGGTATTTATTCAATGGAAGGCGAAACTTGTCCACTGAAGGATGTTGTTAATCTCAAAAAGAAGTATCCATTTTATATATGGCTTGATGAAGCACATAGCATTGGATGCATGGGAAATACTGGAAGGGGGATTTGCGAACATGAGGGCGTTGATCCTAAAGATATAGACTTTTTAATGGGTACATTTACTAAGAGCTTTGGGGCTGCTGGTGGATATATCGCTGGATCCAGGAAAGTAATAAACTGGCTGCGCCTTCACTCATTTGGTAACATTTATGCTGATGCAATGCCAGCTCCTGTTGCTCAACAAGCGATGGGTGTTATTAATGTTTTGATGCACAACCCAGAAGGACAAAAACGCCTTAAACAACTTCATGAAAATGCATCATGGTTTAGACAAGAACTGAAGAAGAGAAACTATCACGTACTTGGAACAGATGGATCTCCGGTTGTTCCAATTATTTTGCCTCCATTTTCATTCTTTACCACAGTTACACGAGAAGCTCTCAAGAGGAACTTAGGTTTGGTTGTTGTTTCTTTCCCAGCTGTAGATATTCTTGAAGGGAGAGTTAGAATATGCCTGAACTCTATCCACACAAAAGAGCAACTACAACACGCTATTGACATCCTAGAAGAATGCTGCAAAGGGATTCCTGCAAAGATCTGCTAGAGTAATCAAATAAATCTCTCAATAACCCCCAAACTTTTATTATGTCAAGAAGGAAAAAGCAGGTAGTTCAAGAAGATGAAGATTTTGAAGCAGAATTAGCTGCATTAGTTGAGGATGAAAAACCAAAGAAAAGAGTTAAAAAGCGGAAGGCTCCGATAAGTGAGGATATTGATGCTCTAGATGTATTAGCTGAAGTGACAAAACTTGTAGCAGGACCAGGAAAAAAGAAACCAAGAAGGAAAAAGCCAGAATCTGATGACGAGGAAGCAATGTTCGCAGAATTAATGGCACAAATAGAAGAAGATCAACCAGAAGAGCAAATTGATGAACCGCCACCAGAAGTCACTAAAAAGACTAGGAAATCCACTAAGACGGCAGAAGAAATAGATCCCATTCCTGAAAAGAAAGTTATTAAACCAGAACCTTCATTACCTGTTGAGAAACCAAAACAAGTTTCACAACCTGAGCCTGTAAAACCAGCAGAGAAATCTCCACCAATTATAAAGGGAGATCCAGTTATTCCCACCGAGAAACCAAAAACAATTTCACAACCTGAGCCTGTAAAACCAACCGAGAAATCTCCACCAATTATAAAGGGAGATCCAGTTATTCCAGTTGAGAAATCAAAGCCAGTTTCTCAACCTGAGCCTTCATTACCTGTTGAGAAACCAAAACCAATTTCACAACCTGAGCCTGTAAAACCAACCGAGAAATCTCCACCAATTATAAAGGGAGATCCAGCTATTCCAGTTGAGAAATCAAAGCCAGTTTCCCAACCTGAGCCTTCATTACCTGTTGAGAAACCAAAACCAGTTTCACAACCTGAGCCTCCAAAACCATCAGAAAAGGCTCCGCCAATTATGAAAGGAGATCCAGTTATTCCAGTTGAGAAATCAAAGCCAGTTTTCCCACCAGAGTCTTCATTACCTGTTGAGAAACCAAAACAGGTAAATATGCCCGAGCCTCAAGCTCCCAAAGAAACACCAGACCCTGTTATTGGAACTGATAATGATACTCCTCAAGGTGATCAAGATCCAACAGAAAAGACTCGCAAAAAGAAAAGAAGGACAAAAGACAAGCAGGCTCCAACAGTAGATGAAGATGCACAAGATGAGCCACCACCAGCACCAAAGGCCCCACCAAAGCCCAAAATGCTCATTAATGAAGATTCTAACGAAGAATTTGATTTATTATATTCATATTTCTCATCATCTTTTTATTCATTAATTCAAACTTGTGCAACATCACCAAGTGATAAGAAGATTGAGCAATTAAGAAAACAAACAGATGAACTATCTTCTATTGTTGTTAAAGGTCCCACTGCCACAAATCCACCGATTAAATTGCATAAACCAAAGTTCACAGCTCCTGATTTTGATAAGTATAGCCAGTTTCAGAAGGATCATATTTATTGTGCATCTGATCTTGAGAAGATTTCCTCAATTAAGAAGCAATTAGAAAAGCAATACCATGAAATTTCTGAAGATACTCAGCTGATGGCAAGACTGAAAATGGATAAGAAACTTATCTTACCTGTTCTTAGAGTCAATAATAAGATCAAAAACACAATTAAAGTGTTATACGATTATCCCCATGTTATCCCAGAAGTAATTACTTACCAAATTCCAGAAATATGTGATGATATACCAAATGGTTATGTTAAAACAACAGTAATCGGAGGATATGGTTTTCCAAAGGTGAAAGATTTAGTAATTATGATTAAATTACCATTAAGTCAGGAGGGACATGTTTTTCGAACTCCGCCTGGTAAGGGACCAGATCCTGTTTATAACCATTCTAATGAAGGTAAAATTGATTTCAGAGCAGATAAAATAGTTCTATTACTGAAAACAGCTCCATCAATTCTATTCGTATATTCTGGACAAAAACAAATTGCAGAAGCACAGTTTTCTCTGGGATGTATTTTCAAAAAACGTAGCAATGATATCACAATTGATATCCCTTCCATTCCAGGAGCAACCATAGAATTGAATTTGCAAGTTCGTAGAGCTTTATCTGGAACAGAGTCAAGAGTTGTTAACCGTCCAATAATGATATCCCCCTTATCTCAATTTGAAGCAGATGTACCAAAACCAAAGCCAGACAGCGAGAAGCCAAAACCAGAAGGGGAACCTGAAAATCCGGCTCCAATCTCTCAAAATACTGCTCCAGTTGCTAAAACTGCCCCCACAAATGATACGCCAGAAGCTAATTCAGAGAAAGCTAAAGCAAAATTGAGAATGAATCAGTCTCTTCCACAGATTGTGATAATGCCTGAACAACAATTGCACAATTTCTGGGGTTATAAGGTATTGGAGTTTTTCAAATCCAGTTCTTCAATTGTTTTGAGCGCATACTCAAGGGCAAAACAGCCACCTCCACCAGGACTTCAACTAATGAATCAGATTGCGAAGTCCAAGCTTGAATCATTAACAATGGACATAAATGAAAACCGAATAACGGAAGACTCATATAACAAGTTACTTCAAAAGGCAATTGAAAGAGAGAAAGATTTAATCAATTCCTACCCCGAAGGAAAAGAAAGAGATGAGGCAGCTGGGAGAATTGGTATGATGATGAGTGAACTGGAATAAACAGTACGGAACGATAAGTCATTAAAAAGTGCAAATTTATTTTAAACGGAAATAACAGCCATTTCAAGATGAACAAGCCTAAATTCCAATTTCCGAATTACAATGAAGACTTTCAACGCATTAAAGAGTTTATTTCGACATTTAAGGTGGATGGTGATGAATTAAAATATGTTTCAAAAATGGATCAAATAACAGCAAGAAACTCTGATACTCTTAAGATCGAACTTGATGATATAATGGAATATAACAATGAATTGTGTAATCATATTGTTCAAAATACAGAAAGATATTTGAAATTATTTTACCATGTCGTTGATGAGTTGATTCCAGAATCTCCTCTTGATTTCAACAATCATTTTGATGCATTAGCAGCTACACGTATTGCTTCGATGAAAGAAGCAGGATCTGATAGCAAATTTCCTCCTGAACTTCATAGGCGGTATTCTGTTCAGTTTATTCCCCCAACTAAGCAAAAGGTCTATCCAATGAGAGAAATCAAAGCAAGCCATATTGGTTCGATGGTTCGTCTTCGAGGATTAGTGACTAGAATATCCCAAGTCAAGCCCCTTCTCAGGGTTGCCTCATATACATGTAATCAATGCTCAGAAGAAACTTTTCAAGTTATCAACACCCCTTCATTTGTTCCATTAAGCGTCTGCCAATCTACACAGTGCAAATCTGCTCCGAAACCAGGTACACTAACATTACAGACTAGAGGCTCAAAATTCGAAAAGTTCCAGATGATTCGTATCCAAGAACTTTCTGGTGAAGTGCCTCCTGGCCATATCCCGCGTGCTATGACAGTGTATGCCAGAGAAGATTTAGTTCAGAAATGCCAAAGCGGAGATGTTGTTGAGATAGATGGTGTGTTTTTGCCAATACCAATGAAAGGATACAAACAGAGTTTGATTAATGAAACATACATTGAAGCGCATAATATTATTGTTTCTCCGAAGTTTGATATAATAGAAGAGACCTCAACTGCTGATCTCTCTGATAAATCTACAGTATACCAAACTCTTACAACATCTATTGCACCAGAAATTTTTGGACATGAAGATGTTAAGAGATCACTTCTTTTGCAATTGGTTGGTGGTGTTACGCGACAATTTGATGATGGTGTGAGGATAAGAGGAGATATTAATATTTGCTTAATGGGTGACCCTGGTGTAGCCAAATCTCAATTATTGAAATGGGTAGCAAGGGTTGCTCCGAGATCAGTTTACACGACTGGAAGGGGCTCAAGTGGTGTTGGATTGACAGCTGCTGTGCTTAGAGATCCTGTTACAGGGGAAATGGCACTAGAAGGAGGAGCTCTTGTTCTTTCTGATATGGGTATTTGCTGTATTGATGAATTCGATAAAATGGAAGATGGAGATAGAACTGCCATTTATGAAGTTATGGAACAGCAAACAGTAAGTATTGCTAAAGCAGGTATTACCACCACTTTGAATGCAAGAACCTCAATACTGGCTGCTGCAAACCCTGTTCATTCAAGGTATAACATTAAGCGTTCATTACTTGAGAATGTTAATTTACCATCAGCATTACTCTCCAGATTTGATTTACTATTCCTTTTACTAGACAAATCTAATCGTGAAAATGATGTAGCTCTGGCGTCTCATATTGCCCAAGTGCATAAAGATAGATCTGCACCATCGTCAAATGCAACAATTGGATTGAAAACCATGAGAGAATATATCGATAAAGCCAAATTAGTTCATCCAATTATCCCAGAAGAGTTATCAAGGTATCTTTCAGCATCATATGTATCAATGAGAAATGAAAATACTGATGAACCTGTAACCCCAAGATCATTGCTCGCAGTTTTAAGATTGTCAATGGCTCTGGCGAGAGTTAGATTATCAGATACTGTATCCCAAGATGATGTAAATGAAGCTCTTCGGCTTGTCAGGGCATCTAAAGAATCTGTAACTCTTGTAAATAGTGAACAAAAGGAGTCAGCAGATTTTACCAGCTCAATTTTTGATAAAATCACTTCAACATGGAGAGGCCTGAAATGCGCAGATTATAATGAAGTACTCAATGTCATTATTCAAAGTGGTTACACTAAAGAACAGTTCGAGAAGACAATTAATGAATATGAGCGTCTTGGAGTTATGCAAATTACCCCAGCAAGAACAAAGATCACCTTTGTCAGTACTAACGAAGAATAAATATCCCCATTATTTCATCATGCTTATTTTTTCTCTTTTGTTCCATACTTGTTTGTCAAACACATTTAATTACAGTGTAAAAACTGATTGGGGGTATGTTAATCGTTTTGAAAACACCCTTTTTTTCATAAATGACTTTCATCCAGAGAATATTGTTGGATTTTTAAATTGTTCTATTAAAAGCGGATCAGTTGCTGATTTAGATATTTGCACTAATGATAGTATTTATGAGCAAGAAAGAACCTATTTAGACTCATTTTACAATTTTTCTTATTATCTTCCTCGGTTGAAAGCTTTAACTTCTTTGGTCCAAAACAAAAAATCATCAGAGTTTTATGATTTCCTTGTCAATGATGGAATCCTTCTTGAAAATGAGATTATTATTGGAGAGTTACCATCGAAAATTCTTTACTGCGACTTTAGCAGCGATAAGTCTCTTAGATTTATTGCAGATGCATTATTATCAGGAGAAAGTTTTGCTCTCAGACCTTTTATGTATGAGGAGAGGTCACCTAGATATCTCCGAGGATACTCTATCCAGTTTCAGCCAAAAGAACCAACAATAGACCCATTATTTACCGAAAGAGATTTTGGGTTACATTTCACCCAGTATATTATTGATCAAAATCGAACACTTCCACACCTCCTTCAGCAAATCTCTGGTGATTGGCCATTGCATATTAATGAGATAATGAAAAATGAGCCCGGAAAAGAAGCAAATCAGACTATTCAAAGACTTCGGACTCTCCTCCCAACATCACACAGTTCATCAATAATTAATGGACGTATAGTGGGATTAGAGAATATTGACATATACTCTTTATTATCTATTGTTAAAGAAGAGAAGAGTTTTCGTTATATTTTGGAGAATTCATTTTCCATTAGCTCTCCTCTAATTGATAAGATAACTACAATACAGCCCCATGGATCTGGATCATTCCTTTTAGATTTTAGGAGTTCTTATGTTCGATTTCTTAACAATATTGAGACTGATCCCGAAACACAATCATGGTCAACTGAAACGAGAGAGCTATTATCTCCAAAAAGTGGTATTCCAGAAATCAGGGCTAACCTTCTCAATCTAGTGGTATTTGTTGATCCAACAACCCCTCAAGGTCTTTCCCAGTTGGTTACATGTATTGCCCTCAAAGGAATGGGTATTCCATTTCGCATCGGATTGGTTCCATCTTTCAACACATTAGGGAGCCTTCAAAGAAAAATTGGATTTGCATTTCATCACATTGCTCTGAAAAGCGAAAAATATTCCGTTATATTTTTGTTAAATGTATTCCAAAGATGTGGTATTAACAAAGAGAGCCAGACTATTAACCAATTGACTGAAAATCATTTCTATGAGAGTTATTCAGCCATTGCACGCCATCTTAAATTATTGCCTTGGGAAAGGATCTATGAACTCTATGATTCTAATACAGAAGAGTATAGATTATTTGAAGAGACCCAAAAGTATATTATTCAAAATAGCATATCTCTCGGATCAGCCTTGTTGAATGGGAAGTTGATTTCTTTGACCACAAGTGTTGATAACCTTGCAAAGCAAATACGTGATATGTTTATTATGGTACAAGAATCCATCATTAATCAGAATATAGCTGATCTGGCAGGAATTGATGTTTTAGATCTTCTTTCTGATCGATTTATCATTGGTAAAAAGTATGATAAGACTATTTTCGATTCAAAAGTCTTCGGCATGGATTTATTCTCTAAACCTTATTCTTTCCAAAAAAGATTTATAAATTTCTTATCATCTTTGCCATATATACGCTATTCTGACAAACCAATCAAAGAGAACATTATCGTTTTTACTTCTGACCCTGATATCAGTACTATTACCAATTACTTAGACGAGAGATTAGCTGATAATCTTGCATATATTATCAATCCAACTATTCCACCTGAAATGAAAGATTTCTTTTTAATTGCACCAAATGTTTCTACACTTATCATTAATGGTCGTATTTTTAGAGGATTTGATTTGCACGATATTGAAAGGTTCCAGTTAATTGAAGCCTGGTCTCGCAATATGCTATTACCATTTGAATCATGTTTTTCAGAACTTTCATCAGATTCTTTCTTTTTAAGATCATATTTATCATTTATTGCCACAGATTGGATTTCTAATAAAATAATGAGGATGGAATTCCCCGAGAATTTATGGTTAACAGAATCACAATTAACTTATAAATCAGAATCGTTTCAAGATTTATCATGGATTGTTTTTCTGGATCCTTCTTCAAATGAGCATCAAAAGACGATTGATATGATTTGTTATTCAATAGAGAATTGTTTGATGAACGTACACCTAATTGTTGTACCGCCCTCAGCAATAACAACTACATCGAATATTGCAATTCAGTCATACTTCAGGACCAACTATAATGGCGATATGATCAGTTTTTATATTAATGAAGATAGAATCTTAACAACAGTTCCATGTTTCCCACACTCATGGGTATTCGAGCCCACCGAGTCTACTTTTGATCTATTTTCTATGTCGGCTTCATCTCAAAACAACGAATGCATGTATTTGCTTATTGGTCTGGTTTCTGAAGGGTATTCTATTAGTAGCATTAGTACCAGCTTCAACCCCAGCTCTGAAGTGTATGTAACTGATTTATTAGACAGAATTGTTATATCTACAAGGACATCTATTGTTAATGGATATTTTCAAGTCTCTACTCTCCCAGGGATGTTTATGTTGAAAAATGGAGAAAATGTGATCCATAATCTTTTTGTAAGTTCCTTTGCTTCTTCAAATAGATATATACCTTTCTCGCCATCATATAGCTCTCAAACAGAAAATAATAGTTGTATCAATGTTTTTTCATTATCAAAAGGATATGAGAATGAAGAATATCAAAGAATAATGATGGCCTCAGCAAGTGCAAATTCTGACACCCACATCAAGTTTTGGCTTTATAGAGAATATGTTTCCCCAAAAATGAAATTAATATTACCAATCTTATCTCAAAAATATGGGTTTTCTTATGAGTTGATTGGCTATAAATGGCCTTCTTGGCTGAGACCCCAATCGATTCACACAAAAAAGCTCATGGCTGAAAAAATTCTATTTTTTGATCTAATCTTCCCTCATTCAATATCTCAACTATTATACATAGATCCTAAGCAACTAATTAGAGCAGATCTATCATCTTTGCTAACAATAGATATTGGAAACGCTCCATATGCCTTCGTTCCATACAGCGATACCAACCCAGAAATGGAGTCTCATATGTTTTGGAAAAAAGGTTCTTGGGGAAAATTTTTGGGCAGTAGATTGAAGTATCATAGTTCTTCATTAATCTTAGTTGATTTAAACAAGTTTAGAATGAACAATATTGGAGATTTGCTTAGGATTCATTATCAAGAACTCTCTACAGATATTAAGGCTCTTCAGAATCTAGATCAGGATTTACCGAACTTTCTTCAAGAGAGGATTCCATTGTATTCTCTTCCACTAGGGTGGATGAGGTGCCCAACATGGGCTATGAATGAAGAAATTCTGGATTCAAACACAATACATTTTTGCCACAATCCAGAACCAAATAGAAACCCATATATCAATGACGAATGGAATGAGTATCAAGAAAATATAACAAAAACATTAAAACGATTCGATTGAATTTATACTAAAGCTCCTTCAACCATTTCTTTTTCTTCCTTAGGTTTGTACTTTTGATAAGCAAAAACGGCCAAAACAGAAACCAATATGACTAGAGCTATCACAATAATGGTTCCAGCTGATCCATTTTTGGTTTTAGTATCGCTACTTCCACTATTATCTGTTCCACTAGATTCAACTTTTGACATGTCAGGCTGAGATGTTAAAACAAGTTGCATTGATACAGTATCTTGTCTCTCATCAGCAAACTTATCACAAATAACTGAAAGTTTGGATGTGTTGCCGTTGAGATCTGTGTATGTTGATTTGAAAATAACTTTTTGTGACCATTCATCACAATTGAATTTACCTGTGATCATTGTAAGTGGTTGTTCAACCCACTCATTAAATTCAACAATTTCGGGATTGGAAGGAGTTGGAATATACTCGATAATTATCTGATCAGGAGAGCTGCCGGCTCCATTATCAATACTTAACACAGGAATTCCATTTTCGGAAAACTTATAGCCAAGCTCAAGAGAGGACAGAGATGATGAAATTCTGGGATTGTTTGATAGCAACATCGCACTTGATGAATGCTCAGCGCCGAAAGTGATAATTCCAGTATTTAGGTTTGCACCGGCGCCTAATACTAAAGATTCACCTACATTAAATTTTCCATTTAAATTAGAAACACTTCCAGGATATGCTTCAGCAAATCGTGTTACAATTGGGGTAATGGCATTGATAGCATCTTTCACAGATATTGTAGCCTGTTGGCCGAATAAAAGTTTGTCGAAGGTCACATTCTTATTTCCAAGAACCTGGAAGTATTTTGACACATTAATCTCAGTCACCCCAGCAATATTAACAGACTCTCCTTTTGGAGTTAAAACATAAGAACCCTTTCCTTTCAATTTTATCTCAGCATCATGCGGTAATCCAGATATATTCAAATTACAGTCTGCTTGAAAACCAATTCCATCGCCATAATTATTTATGGTATTCCAATTTGTGGAAAATGTTACTGGAATGGTGGTACCTGCATTTCCCTTAATATTGAAGAAAAATCCCCTTGTGGATGTTGCACCAGCTTCGATATCAAGATTAAGCCCATTAGATGGAAAAGAGGCCGAAAAAGATCCAGAGACATTAACAGTAGATATTTTCTCAATTGCTTTCCCTGCTATTTGTAGACCCCATTCACGAGGATTGAGAATTATTTTATCAACAGTTTCGGAATCAGCAAAATTGAGGGCAAGATTTTTAAATGTAGCAGTTGCGATTCTCCTAAATGTATTTGTATCCATGGTAACATTGTTATTAGTAAAACTCACATGGACATTATTCAAAGCATTATAAAAGTGAACATCCTTGAATGTAATATCAGCTATATCAACTAAAAGGCTCTTTTGATTCACAAGTAAAGAGAAATTCAAAGTCAAACCATCAAGTGATAGGCTCGCCACATGATCTTTTGTCTTCGAATTTAATACTAATTGAACAGCAGGGAAAACTGAACCACTTGATGACATCTTGATTGAAGTATTCACATTATAATCAGAAAAATCAATCTTTGTTCCAAGAGACATAGAATCTTTGACAAAAAGAAGCAATGATTGTGATTTTGAGTGAATTTTCTGTGCAAGGACTGGTAGAGATTCCCAATTAATTGGAACAGAGTTTTTAGAACAACCAGAGCCTCCAAGACAATACTCTTCAGGAATCCATGATGGAAGCTTATTTATTTTAAGTTGTATACATTTTTTATCGCCAACTGTTACGCATTGCTTTTCTGCTCCAGCAGATTTTAATGAATCATCAACAAGGAAATCCCATTTATCACAATGCAATTCTGATTTGGTGCAAAAAATATTGATCGGATTGGATATAATATCCTTAAATGAAGAGAAATTCACGCTGGATCCGAATACAGAATCAATCTTAAGCTTTGCATTTCCAAATTTGGGCATTTTGAAGTCTTGAAGAACATCAATAAAACCAGCTTTGATTTCACTGGCTGCCTCAAGTCCTATTGATAACATGGATCCTGAAGAAAGTCTAAGATCATTTAGGCTCATTTTTTGAATCGATGCAGTAACAGAAGTTATTAAATTCTTGATACCACTAGGTATAAATGAAAAGAAGCTGGTATCATCTAATGACAGATCAATCAATTGATCAATTTTTGCTTTAGCTGCTGAAATTGTATGTTCGATACTCTTTGCAGTAAATTCAAGTTCGCCAATCCCCAGTTTTGTAATAATTTCATCATTCAATGTTTTGAAAACAATCTTTCCTTGAATACCACATAATAATTCTTGAGCAATTATTGAAAGCTTTTCTGAGCAATCATTTGTAATAGAAACAGGAACATATCTTCCAGATAGCAATACTGTTGAAGCTGCTTTTTGAACAATATTGATCATGGAACCAGAAGCTTTAACCCAAGTTTGATTTGCAATATACAAAACTCCTCCGTTCATAAAAAGCTTAATATCTAAAAGTTGATTAGGCTTTGGATTTCCAATTCTTCCAAAAAACAACTCATTTGAGTTTTCAATTTCAATCGATGGCTTCGACTTAGACCTAATAACAATGCCTTTACTCCCAGTAACATTTGAAGCAATATACAATGACTTAATACCAAATAAAACTTTTCTGGCAACGTTTTGGGCTCTGACCACTGTTGTGCCAAGAGATGAGAGAAATCCAGAAACTTGAACTTCAATATTCTCTTTGAGATCTGTTGGAATTTCTGTGAGTTCAAAAGACGGGACCTCTATGTTTAAAAGCCCTTTCAAGGAATTGCCATCAGATACCAGCTTAATAGGACTAACATTCACGATACTGCTTGTGGTAGGACCAATAAGCTTGGAGCCTTTCATCACCAACTCTTTTATTGTGATGGGTATATTCAAGTTATTGACAATTACATTTATATTGTTTAACTCATACTTAAAAGACTGCCCAAACTTAATCTTAATTGAGGCACCAACAGTAATACCATATACTTCAACATTCATATTATTAACACCAAGATCTAGCTCTGCATTGATAGATCCTGACACGTAAACGGCAAACTTTGTCGAATAAATTGGAATCTCAGATGAAAGCTTTCCTTCATTTATAATGGTTAAACTGAGGCCCGGATTAGAATTTTTAAATTCATTGCATTTGGAGGGATCTCCATTATGTACGCATATCTTCTTTTCAAATAGCGCAACAAAAAAGAGAAACATGAAAAATTATAAGAAATAATTTCCTAAGTTTATGTCCAGTGGATATGGTTGGTTTACCATTAAAGGGTAAACATACTTTACACAAACGATTAGTAAACTCTTCAATGAACAAGCTGATAATACTTCTGATAATTGTTTTCCTGTGCATTATTTTTCTTGTTTATGTGAATCCATCCAGATCTGATAGCATAGGAGAATTCTTGAACGCCATTTTTTGCTTAAAATATAAACGAAATTCTCCATATTCTGAAATCGGAGTTTATAACCAGGCACATATTAATAGAAATCCAAAATTCGCATATTTTCAAGAAGAGCAGAGAGAATTTATATTTGTTGACAGAAAGACTTTCCCTCACATTGAAAACGAGTCAAGGGAGTGTTCTCCTTCAATTTCAAACGTGTTCCGAAGCTCTAAACCAGAAAAAGAACAAAAACCTGCTCCAAAACCAATAACTTCTCGTCCGAAGGGAGTAGTGCCAAGCGATTTTTCGAAGGAAATAACAAAAGGATTCAAGTATGTACCAAAGAAGAAATAGTAGTGGGTCTTTTTTCTGTTTAAAACGATAAATCTGTAACCAGATCAATGATATCACCTAAAACACCTAAATCTACAAGAAGTTCTTTATCTAATAAATCTCCTCAGTTTAAAAAAATCATGAAAGTTCCATTATCTCCCCATTTGCGCCCTCCTTCGACTATTATGCCCCAGTCAAAGATTGATGTCGTCGAACAGTCGTATTCGTCAGTTTCAGGTAAAAAATTAAAAGAGGTTCCTGATTTTATCAAGAATAATAATACTTATGCTATTGATTTGGAAGACAATGATCTTAATTGCAGCTCATTGAGTGGAATTCCAAGCAAAGTCATATCTTTGAATTTAAATAGAAATCCTTTGAAGGAATTTGCAATACCGAGTTTTGATTCGCTCAGGACTTTGTTTTTAGAAAACTGTTCATTGACATCATTTCTAGGAATGCCTTTTTTCCCCAATTTGCAATGTTTATCATTGTCAGGGAACAAAATATCCAGTTTTAATGGAATGAAAATTATGCCCAAGCTTGAATCTATTAATATATTGGGCAATACTTCAGATTTTCCAGTTGTTACTTCAATTGCTGCAATTGGATCAATATATCTTCGTACTTTCAATAATAGGACTATTAATCATGAAGAACTATCAAAATCTTTCATAATGTCTCCTTTAGTTGGAATAGCTTTGAGAAAAGGGAGATCCATTGTTTATACCGGTAAAGTTAATGATGAAAACGCTCGTTCATTATCGTTCTTATTGCAACCATTAAAAGATCATTGTATTAGAGCTAATATTAAATTCGACTCTGTTTGTCTGAAGTTCGAAAAATCAGGAAATTTTCAGTTTTTAACACCAAGCATAATGGTAGAGGATCCAGTTTGGTATCGTAACTGTGATCCTATCAGAAATCCTAACGAGTGGGAGCCAATTCCATTGGATTATCTTGGAGAAGAACCAAACAAATTGCCTATCACAAATTTTATTCGTCTTCATTTAATCAAATGTACATTTAAGATTAATGATGCTTCCTTTTCTCTATTTTCTGAAGTTCCAATTGGAATTGGGGCAAAAGAACACTCACTTCCATATCCTTTAGATCCTGTTATTGCAGGACAACCTCATGAGGGGTCTCTTCTTTCTCTCCTTCCAATAAAAATTCCTGTTAGGGTTGCCTGGCTCTGCAATGATTCTCTTATCGCTAAAGATAAGGTATCGATATTGATCACAGAAAAAGAAGTAGAAAAGCAAATAACATGCCTTCTATCTCCATATTGTGAAGAGATAAAAGAGATTGTCTTTTCGACTATTGTAACACAAACAGACATCGTTCAACCATTGTATCCAATGGTGTCTGGGGTCAGTTTTCCTGATTTTATTCTAGAAGATAAGGAGGTAACTTTCTCTCGTGTTTTAGTACCCGAAAGAGAGGGTAAAAGCCAAATTATTATTGAAAGATCACCATCACCATCTGGGGACTGGGAAATTATTTCTCTTCTTGAACCACAATCTTTTCGATATACTCCTGTATCATCAGATGTTGGGTGCTTCCTTCGAATTAGTTATTGTCCGATGACCACAGAGGGTATTGTTGGAGAAATAGAGTATTTTTATAGTTTATCCAGAGTTTTGCCCTCAATTCCATCTTTTCGCAATGTATTTATTGCAGGAATTCCTAAAGTCGGCCACCCTCAAATTGCAATGGCTGACTACATTGGGGGTACTCATAGTAATTGCCAATTTAATTGGTTCATATCTCAAAAGCAATATGAGAATGTTTCTGACATAACTTCATTAGAACCAGTTCTTACTGGAAATCAAGTATTTATCCCAAATGATTCGCATATTGGTTTTTTCGTAGCTGTTGAACTAATTCCAATTAGAGACGATGAAGTTGTTGGTGATGCATCATATTGTTATCATGAACAATCATTAATGGCTGAATTTCCGATTAGAAAGATAAATCTTTCTTCAAAATCTTTATTTGTTGGTCAAGTAATATCATTTCCTGAAGAAGTTCAGGTCTATTTTGCAGACAGGACTCAAATCAATGGGTTTAGATTAGTATATAGTGGCAATGAATGGAAACCCACAAAATCTGATATCGGAAAAGTTGTGAGAATAGCATCTCATGATATTGATATGGTTTTGGGGGAAGTTTACTTTCCATCTCCCAAACTTTGTAAGGTTTCGCTCATATATGACACTCTTCGTGTCGGAAGCAAAATCTCTGTAAAAATAGACTCAATTAATGTCAAGAACAAGAATATAGAAGTTATTTGGGTGAGAAAGCAGGGATCTTTAGAAAAAGCAGTATGTATTAACCAAAAAGATTATTTAATTTCTGATGATGATATTGGATCCAAGATTAGGACCATTGCTACATTATTTGACAATAAAGGAACAAGACTTTATTCAATAGAATCAGAGGCGAGTCAATCAATAAAGCCGATTGATATAAAATCACCAAGAATTATTGGTACTTTAATGGAAGGAGAAAGAATTGGATTTGATAGTAACTATAGCCCAGATTCGATTACATGGCTTCGGAGCGGAATTCATGGAAAATGGAGTGTTGTTTCAAACGATAAAGAATATCTTCTTTCGGCTCATGATGTAGGAAAGTTTATTAGGGTACAACTGAAAAGAAATCATGCTCAGGTTTCTGTAACAACCACAGATACCGTTCAATGTGCTCTTCCATCGGCTTCAGTATGTTTTCCAAAAGATGTATATTATGAAAATGATTTGATTCGTCCAAGTATTAAATATCATGGAGGAAATGAAGGAAAGTCAGAGTTTAAATGGGAGAAAAGGAAAGATAGTCAAACGATTAATGTCAATCATAAAGCTTTGGAATATTATGTAATGGAGGATGATATTGATCATGAGATTGTGTTTACTTATTTTCCAATTAGAAAAGATGGCATTAAGGGAAATCAGGTTTCGATTTCTACTAAACCCATACTCCCACAGCTGCCATCAGTATCTTCCGTAACAATATTTCAAAATAATGAAGGGGATATCGAAGTCAGTGGTAAATACAATGGTGGAAAAGAAGGAGAATCACTATATGTTTGGAGAATGTATACATTAAGTGGTATGAAAATCATATCTACAACAAACAAAAAGGTTTTACCACTGATTCCTCAGTATTATAATCGAATAATTGAATGTGAATATAATCCTATCAGAGACGATGAAATGAGAGGTTTAGCTATTGTATCTCAGAAATTATCAATAAAGCCTCTTCCAGTTATACAGGATGCTGCAATTCTAGCAAAAAATGGACAAATTTTGTCAGGCAATCCATTAAGGGTTACATTTAAATGCAATGAAAAAAATGTTATTCCTACATTCCAATGGCAAAAGGGAAATGGCCAGTTTTGGATCCCAATTAACAACAGCAACAATATTGAATATTGTCCCACTGAAGATGATGTTTCTTACCTTCTTTCATGTTTACTAACAGTAGTTGACAGTAGCGGTTGGAGATCGAAACCATTCATTGCTTCGACATCAATAACTGTAATGCAAGGAAAGGCTACTGTATCAATTGATGGGATCCCAGAATTGGGGTCAACTCTTACAGCGAAAACGAACCCCAGTACAAAAATAACATGGCAACGAGGGAATGAAAAAGTTTGGAGTGATATCATTGATTGTGATACTTATTCTATTAATGCAAATGATTGTGGATTCCAAATTAGAGCATGTGCAAACGGTGCTGTAAGTAAGCCAACACCCCTTATTGAGGTTCCAAAGTTATTGAATTCATATATTAATGCCACTTTTAGATCAAAGGCATTCCAATTTAATGCATATTCTAAAATATCTGGATCATCATGGATTGTCAAACTCTCTCCAACAGGAATTTCTATGGTTTCTTCAAGTGGAAATGAAAAAACTGCAAAATGGGATTGTGTACTGTGTACTGCCAGTTATACTTCACTCGATGAAATTAAAATAGTTTTAGATAAGTCGTGCCAATATATATTATCACCATTAAATGATGACCCAAGGCTGGGAGGTTACATCCCAAAGGATAGCTTCAGGGATTTTATTATCTGTTTAATTAACAGATTTACTTTTTATAAATAATAATCGTTCAATTGTAATTTATTCAAATTTTATGGTTGAATAAATTAATCAAAATTGGCGCGGTTTCCGCACTTTTAATGTTTCCAGGACTAAGTTGTTCAACAGTTGCTGACAGGATCATTAATGATGTTGATATCAATAAAGACGAATCTATATTTGATGTTTCGAGTTTACTAAGTGCTTGTGTATCATCATCAAATTCCGCTTGCATAACTGTTTTTCCCAATAATTCACGGCCAAAATTTGGTCTAAGGCAGCCTAAAATCAAAATTGATGGTAAAAAGGTTACTGCTTTGTGTTGGTCTCCTATTCAACCCACCCTTCTTTGCAGTGGGTCAGAAGAGGGTGCAATTCAATTATGGAACGTTCCAGAAACTGGACTAAAATTGGATACATCAAATTCTCAATCGAAGTTTAATTCCGGCAATGAGGTGAAGTGTTTGTCTTTCAATCCTCTTGTTGAACACATGATTGCAGCTGGTTTGAGAAATGGGCATATTTTGATTTTTGATCAAACTTTAGCTGCACCACTTATTGTCCTTGAGAATCAAAGACCTTTGAATTCTATATCATGGTCGTATGACGGGACACTTTTATATGCATTATATGCAGATATGATTTTAAGGATATGGGATGTAAGAGCTAAAAATGTTGTTGTAGAAAGAAAGATTTGCCCAACAAGAGGTGTTGGGTTTGTAGAAGCTCTGCCCGAACAAAGATTATTGGTTTCTTTTGTTGAAAAAGGAAAACAAGAACTCCAATTAATGAACGAAAAACTTGAAGATCTATGCACAAGAAGCCTTGAATCAAAAGCTTCTGCATTAGCAATTAAATACCATTTTACTGGACTAGTTATTGCTCAAGGATCAAAATGTGAAAAGGTTTTCTTTTTAAACTCCAAAGATTTAAAGGATGAGGCTGTTTATCAACACGGAACTCCAATTATTGCTATTTCTTTTGAGCCAACCAAACCAAATCCAGATGAGAATACAGTGATGGTTTGCACTGCTTTATGCAATGGTAATATAGTTATGAGGCTTAAAATTGCTGTTCCTCAAGGATCACTGCCTGTTTTTAACGATTTCCCAATTATCAATTCAAAGACAGAACCGGCATCATGGTTGTCGGGACAAAATGGAGCATGGTGTTTTGAACCACTGAAACCTACTCCCAAGGTTGAAGAAGTAGTTGTGAAAGAAGAAAAAGTTTCTCGAGGCCCTATGACTAGATATCGATATTTATCTGCCGAACCTGACCCACCAAGAGAGATTTATTCGAATCTTCCTGTTAGTAGTTCAGCAAATCATGAATTTAACGAAATCACCACAAACGGAAAGCAGTTTGCTTTCATTGGTTCAGGATCTCCTTCACCAATATATATAATGCCTGTTGGGAAACCATTTAAGTTCTCTGGAGGTTATCCATACATTGCTGATGCTCATAAGAATCAAACATCTTATTTGTCGTTCTCTCCACACAAGTCAAATCATTTGATTTCTTCAGGAGAAGATGGAAAAATCAAGTTATGGGAAATTCCAGAAGAAATGACTCATAACATTAATGAACCTTTATTGACTTTACAAATGCTTAAAAGAGTAGGTGTTGTGAAGTATTCTGAAGCCGTAAATGGATTAATTGCGGCTGCCAGTGCCCAACCCGAGCTTGCATTATGGGATCTAATCAAGGAAGAGAAATGTAGAAACTTTTCCTCAAATTGTAGTTCTCAGTGCCAGGATCTCGAATTTGATTCATTATCAACAATGCTTTTTGCAATTTTTAAGGATGGAAAACTTATTGGATTTGATCCACGGTCTCATTCAGGTGACGTACTTTCCACAACGTCACATGTTGGAATTAAACACAGAAGACTTGTTCATATGGCAGATTTGGGACTTCTTGCATCATTTGGGAGCAACAAAATTAATGAAAGACAATGCTCAATTTGGGATTATAGACAGTTTGATAAACCTTTGAAGACAATTGAAATGGATAAAAGCATCGGAGCAATTATTCCCCTCTACGAAGAAGGATCCAATATTCTTTATTGTGGTGCTAAAGGCGAGGGAAGTATTAAATTTTTCGAAATTTGTAACGATGATCGAGTTATTGCTTCAAATGGTTCGTATGATACAAATGATATCCAAAGAGGGCTTTGTCTCACTCCAAGATCATCTCTCAATGTTATGGCAGTTGAATGTAGCAGAATGCTAAAATTATGCCAGGATAGCCTAAGAACACTTCATTGGAGGACTCCAAGGACCCGAACTGATGTTTTCCAAGATGATATTTTCCAGCCTAGTAGAGACATTCGTAATCCATTAATGACAACTAATGAATGGGAAGATGGAGCTAGCGAAGTTTTCCCAATGATTGATTTACAACCAGAAGGTAAGGCTAAATTCACCGAGGTTGCTCCTTCTATTGCACCTAAGAAAGCACCATTGATTTTTGCCAATGAAGTCAAAAAAGATATCAGAGAAGATAAACTATCCATTAATGTAATGGTGAATGCGGCTCCCGAGATTTCCACTTCTTCAGAAGATGAAAGTTCAGATAGTTGGTAAACATAATCATAATTCATCGTTTATTAATAAATCATTTATATTGGGAATGTATTGTTCGGCAATTCGCGCCATTATTGAATCAGAATCATATTCAGGTGCAGTGTTATTGAAAGATGAGTGTTCAACAGAAAACTCAACAATGTCTGCAATTGTAACTTCGCCCGTGAACTCAATTGGCAACTCAATATCTTTTCCATGCAACCATAAATATAACATCGGCATTTTGGATGGTATTGATAGAGTTTGAGGAACATCATTCTCGGAAACATTCAGAATATAAAACTGAATTTTATAGCCTTCCAGAATTCTATTTGCTTCTTCAAAAAGAGAAATATACATATTGCACTGAGAAAAACGCTTTGATACGATTAAAACAATGGAATCTTTCCCATCATTATTAATTTTTTCGAAAAATCCTTGAGTTTCAATTGCTAATGGATGGCTATCTTGAGTTATTTGTGACGATACAACACTATTGTTGTTGTTTCCAGTAAGAACTTCCTCAATAAATAAATCTAAAAACTCAAAATTGTGTGCTTTTTGGCCCTGTATTGCCCACCTCTGTCCTTTTAGATTATTTGATTGGAAAACCACAAATAGTGGTGTTTCTAACCACCCAATCCTACCAGCATCTGCCAAAATTGATGCAAACCCTCCATAAAATGGCACAAAATGAATTTTTTCGGAATACTTGTGGGCGAGTTTATTCAGTAACTGAATCTCTTCACTATTCATATCTACGTTATTACCCTCTAAAAAGAACCCGGCCACATAAGGTCTCGATGAAATATTAGTTATTACAGGATCAACTATCATTGTTTTGGTATATTTGCGATAATCGCCTGATACTCGGACTATCTGTCTATCAGCAGATCTAAACACATAAATCCCAGCTGAAACATTGAGATTAAATGGGACGAAACAAGATGATGATGCTATATAGAACATTTCGCTATCTTTCATTGTTGTTGGCCTCTTTTTCATGTCAACACCAATCACAAAAGAACCATGCTTATTAAAAAGAAGCCTTAGTTCTTCTGGAGTATTGATATGCACATTATTATTGATCACTAATTCATAACACCATGTTGAAAATGGTACAGGAGCAAGAGGAGCTTTCACAGTGTTGACTATTCTTCCATTCTGGAAAGCAACAGGACATGGAAAATCATTACAATCAAAATTACTTGATATTGAAGAATATGATTTAACAAAACTCAACGTGCCATTTAGCCTAAACATCGCAAAGTTGGCGAAATCAATAGATTCGCTATTATTTAAGAAAAAAACCACTGTTTTTTGATGTGATTGGATTTTTATTTCTAATTCATCATCTTTAAGTACAGGAATACTATTTGAAAGCCCTAACTCGTGTTTCACATGAAAAAAGCCCAATAATAGAACCAACATTAATTTGACAAGAATCTGACAAGGTTAAGGGTTCGATCTAGGAATAAAAAATGCTGAGAAGAACTGGAAGAGGTGGGACAATTGTAGAGTTTTTTCTCAACCAAAGATTCAGATATATTAGATTAGTTATTTTAGCTATACTTTCAAGCTTAATTTTTATCTCTTTATGGGGTGTTTATGGAAATCCTATTGGTTTCAAAAAAAGAAAAAGCGATGCCGAGATCGATCATCTTTATAGAGAGTGTAACAAGATGAATGTTGAGAAAAAAGAACGGCAATTAGGTATTTTTATTCCATTTGATAAAAACCAGATTGGTGGGGTGATTTCGAATATTCAAAACTGGCTTAAATATGACAGATGCCCATGCGATACTATAAATGAAACTAATCGAGGAAAAGAAAGCGAGAATACTGATATTATATTTTTTTTTCTTGGTGACGGTCAAACAAACCCTGAGCTTTATCCATCTATTCTTTCATCTTTATCAATGCCGAATTCAACTAATTCCGCAACTACAATACTGCCTTGTTTTAATGCTGTTCTTTTTAAGAGCTATCGTGATTTGGGCTTACCAAATAACACCAGTATTGTACAGCTCTTTTATTCTCTGATTGGTTCACAATTACTGAGGAAATATTCTCATTTTATTTGGATGGATTCATCTGTGTTTCCTATTCGGCCTTTTTGGCTCCCTGTTTTGTATAAGTCTATACAATCAGATCCTTTCTGGGTTTTAGGAGCAATGACATCAAGTAAGATACATGATCATTATGATCGAAGTTATTATCATATACATATGAATGCTTTATATTGTTTGGAAGATCATTGTTTCTCTCAATTCTTATCAAGAGTTAGAAATGATTATGTCGAAACAACTCCTGATATAGCAATGCATCTTTATCGTACTGATTTTGCCAACTTTAGGGAAGCCCAACACATGATACACATGTTTAGATACTCAAGACTATTTGTAGCTCTTGATGGAGTTTCATCCATAACAAATGATTGGACTGAAGCATTTTTTCACATTGATGATAAACATTGGTCAACAAAAAGGTAGGGCATACTTTAAAGGAACTCACAAAGTATCATTATTGAAATAATGTGATCCTTTTGAAATATGGTGTTGAAATCTCTTTGTTTGTTTGTTTTTAACTTTGCAGAAATCATTTTATTTGTATTTTAAATAATGTATGTTATAATATGGGAATTCATTATTGAGATTGTAACCCAATATGATTAGAAATTAACTAAAAATAAGAAATCTAGATCTAATTTATAAATATAAACTGTTTTTAAAGCCCATCTCTTATATCATAAAGCACTTTTGCAGCCTCTCTTAACAATTAAAACTCCGCTCCCCTGTAAAATAGTAAAATTTTCAAAACAGTGTGATTGTACCAAAATATTTCTATCTCTTGGAGCTTTGATAGCGTCTAATTCGATCAAAAACTCTGAAAGTACATGAATTTTTTTAAAGCATCATCAGAAATACAATTATTATAGCCTGTGACCGTTTTGAAGAGAAAATGTGGAATTGTGTTAAGAAAAAAAGAAATCAACATTAAATGGATATGCCAATCTTAATATTTAGGATATTTTTCAGAGTGCCCAAAGAAATCAATAGGAAAAAAATGAAAAGCTGGTGAAAACAGCTATCAAGATTTCATTAAGATAAAGCCTATCCCGGCCATACATCATATTTTTTACCAATTCCGGCTTCAATATCCTTCTTTGCTTCGGGTGGCCATACATGGTGATCTACTGCATAAAGTGCATATTTTAATGATTTCAGAGCAGTTGAAACAGAAACTTTATTTGAAGACTGGAAAAAGTGGCTCATACCTGGCTGGGAAAAGCAATATAGGAATATTGAAAGAGACTGAG
>Ga0074193_1000317_pt1 | contig 86409 bp, 72 predicted proteins | sample EPASupsiteHSE605_FD_64523 | JGI IMG/M metagenome (GOLD analysis project Ga0074193, IMG submission 64523) | Bioremediated contaminated groundwater from EPA Superfund site, New Mexico - Sample HSE6-05 | ecosystem: Environmental > Aquatic > Deep subsurface > Groundwater > Contaminated ... | reverse complement strand
TAAGTGCGTTCAACGTACTTCGCAATATCTTCTATGCAGAGAAAGTATAGAAACTGGCAAATTGAAATACTTTCTTTGTTCAAATAGTTTTCAAAGGAGTCCTCAAAGAGGACTCCTTTGTACACTATATTTGTTTTACTCACAAAACGAGATGTTTTCAACTACTTTTATATAAATGTATAGATGAATTTACGTGCTACGGCAATAACGAAAAAATGAATAGTTTTTTAAATCAAAGTCCTAATTTGAGAGCCTCTATCAGCGGGCTTTCTTTATCTCTTAAAAATCAAAAAGTGAACTCTGGCCTGTAGAATTATCTGATTCCTCTTTTTCCGTTTCTTCTACCTCTTTTTCCGTTTCTTCTACCTCTTTTTCAGATTTCTTATCCTTTTTTTTCCTGGGTTTTATCTTTTCCAGGTCGGAAAATGAGATCTGTCCAGCATGTTGGATTTTTTCACCTTTCGAAATTTTTGAGGCTTTTTTCTTTTCTGAGCCTGTCTTTTCCTTTGGTTCAGGTTTTTCCGCTTTCAGGTTTTCAGGCAGTTCCAGCCAGCCGTACTGGCCTCCGCCGCCGGGGTGGATTATAACATTTCCTTTTCTGAAGGCCAGGATCGCGTCTATTATCCGCTCGTCCACTATTCCCAGGGCTTCAGGTTCAGCATAGATAAGGGCTTCAACCTCGTTTCCGAAGCGTTCTACAAGCGTATTCCAGGCAGTTTTCACGCCTTTTGTCTGGACGCTTGCATGGCCAAGAGCCATCTGGATAATCTCAGCAAGAGGAATCAGGTGAAGATAAGGGGGACGGTGGTCAGGATGCCTTGGCTCTTTGAAATCTGCAAGTTCATTGACACGGTCTAAAACTCCCTTCTTTATGATGCCTCCGCATATCGGGCAGCGCCATTTATTTTCAACTGCTTCAGCCAGCAGATATTGAGTAAAACACTTAATACAGGCTGACCGGTTGTATTTGCCTTCTTCAGGAAAGAACCCCACATTAAGGATACCCCACATTAAGGATAGCCCTATATCCCTGTTCTCTGAGTATGGCTTTTTTTAAGCCGTCAAAGGTGATTTCCGGAACCTCAAATTGGGTGAACTCTCTGGCCAGTTTGTTAGTAGAGGGAGAATGGGCATCAGAATTTGAAAGAAATGTTAGGCGGTGCAGCTCTTTAATTCTGTCTGCATAGTCACTGTCCGCACTCAGGCCAAGCTCAAGGAAAGAAATGTAATCTGTCATATCCCCGTAGCAGCTTTGCAGGTTGTCATGGTAGCCGTAAAGTGCTGTCCAGGGAGTAAAGGCATGGCAGGGGCCGATAAGCGCTCCCAGATCTTTTGCAATTTCCGCAATTTCACTGCCATCCAGCCTGACAGTGGGACGGCCATCGGCTTCAAGGTTCCCGAAAGGAGCAATGCGTTCTGCAAGCTCTTCAGCTTTTGAAATTGAAGGTAAAATAAGAAGGTGATGTACGCGTTTGTTATCTTCTATTTCGGTAGTAGGAACAAAATAAATGTCTTCGATCCGGATCTCTTCATTTGAGATGGACGCTTTTTTGATTTCTTCGAGCCACTTCGGATGAGTGCAGTCCGCAGTACCAATAAGCTCCATCCCTTTTTTTGAAGCCTCTCTGGCAATCACTGGCAGTTCCATTTGCCGGGAAGATGCCATGGAGTACTTTGAATGGAGATGGAGGTCTGTATTGACTTTCATTTCCTTCCCTTTACCAGAGGCTCTAATTTTTAGAGCCTACTTTTCTCAATTATTTAATCAGTATCATCCTATGTAACGCAAATCTTCTTCAGTCGGTTTGACTTCAGGAAGGTTCTGTTGCTCTTCTTTTTCCTTCAGCTTTTCCAGAATACTTTCCATTTCTTCAGCCTTTTTCTCAAGGGAGTCCATGTTTACTTCGATCTTGAACATTTTACAGAGCACCTTTAAAAGCGATTGGGCACTCTTAGGATCCATAAGGTATCCGGGAGTCATGCCCATAAGGCAGGCTGCATCAATACCCCGCATCCGGCTGAAAGCTACAAGCAGGCCTGAAGCTCCTACTATTCCTCCGCTTGGTTCGGATTCCCTGAATTCTACTCCATACTCCTTGATCTCTTCGATCAGTTTCGTATTGTTGGCGACTCCAAGAACTGTTTCTTCGTAGGTTAGTTTGCCTGTGGGATAACCTCCGAGCGTGTAAATCCTGGGAACTTCAAATTCCTCTGCAATATCAAGATAAAGAGAACAGAGTTCGTAATGTCCCTGCGAAGTAGTGCTCTGATGGTCTCCTACAAGGAAAAGGATGTCATTTCCATTTGCTTTTCCGTGGTATATTATGTTACTTACCGGACGAACAGTACAGTCTTTATTGACCAGCACCTGAGGTGGAAAGTGCGGGGAATAAACCTCCATGACTTTTTCAGCCTCAAGTTCGTCTACCAGGTGTTCTGCCACTAGCTTGCCTACGAGCCCTACTCCTGGAAGTCCGACTACCAGTATGGGTTTTTTGAGCTCAAGGTTTTCTTTCAGGCGGACAAGTGTACTTTGCTGCATAAAAATTCCTTATCCTTTCTTTGCCAGTCTGCGGTACCTACCGTAAGGGTCCTGAGGAGAAAAGCGGGCCGGAACTGCGTGTAAGGTTTCTTCCCCGCAGACCGGACATTTTTCCCTTAAAGTGTACCTGCCGCAATTTTTGCACTTGCGGATCTTTTGTCCCAAAGGGCATCACGCCTTTGTTGATTCGATGTGCCGCTTGAAAATCCCATGTCCGCCAAGTTTCGAAATGGTATCGACTGCTGTCTGGGCGGATTTTTTGAGGACTGATTCGGCTTTCTTATAATCCGGGGCTATTACCTTGATTCTGTATCTCGGAGCCCCTGTGTAACTTACTTCGAGCCTGATGTCTTTTCCATCCACATCACTGATAGAGTTCGCAGCACCGAGTGCTTGCTTTATGACCTCTATGCCGTTTGGAAGGTTGCATGTCAGGTCTACATACCCTGCGATATCTACAAAGGGCAGTTTGATATTTTCCCCTGCTATCTTGATTATGCTCTTTAAGTACTTCTTATTGACTTTGAGTCCTTTGAAGGCTTTTTCTCCTTCGAGAGCAGCTTCTTCAAAGGCGGAATATGCACTTCCAAACTCTTCTACGAGTTTTTCGTGCAGAGCCTGCAGGTTACTTTCATCGGTCTTTGTCTCTTCAGCCACGAACTGGAGCCACTTTGCGGCTTTTTGCTCATTTTTCCATTCCTGGATTTTAGCGCGCCGCTGGTGCTCGTTCACGTCTTTCAATGAAAGGTCGATGTGGCCGCGGGAAGGGTCCACGTTCAGAACCTTGCAGACGATCTTCTGCCCTTCCCTTACGTAGTCCCTGACGTACTTGACCCAGCCTGCTTTAATTTCGGAGATATGGATGAAACCTTCCCTTCCTCCGAATTCCTCAAGCTCGACGTAGGCTCCGAAATCCGTTACATTCTTTACAGTACAGACAACGAACTCTCCGACTTCGGGCCAGTTATCGTTTCCCATTCGCACCACTTCTCAAATTTTGTCTTTTATTAATTTTTACTCTAATTCTGTAAAGTGCTTTTACTGATCCGGTTATTCAAGCACTTCCAGAATGTGAGTTGTAATTGTCGATTTTCCACCGGTCGGTTCGGCAAGGGTCCTTCCACAGACAACGCAGGTAATTTTACGGCTAGCGCTTCCGAATATAATCTGTTCGTTTTCGCAGTCGTTGCACTTTACGCGCAGGAACCTGCTTTTTGGCCTCTGGGTGTAGTCTACCATTTTATCTTACTCCTTGAACTCGAACTTCTTTGCCCTGAAACAGGGTCTCTGGTGGGCTTTTTTACATACAGTACAGCGGTATCTGAGTGCTATGCGCTTTGTGGGTTTGTCGCCACCGGGCACTTTGGAGAACTTTCCGCTGTTTCCTATACCTTGCTGTCTCTTCTTTTGCCTTGCAATGTGGGTCATGGATGAAGCCTGGCCCTTCTTGACCCTTTCTACTACGTGTTCGCTGTGGGTCTTGCAGAACGGGCAGTAAGTTCTGAACCGCTTTGGAATTTTCATTCTTTACACCTTTTTTGATGATTATTGGATTGTAGTTCGCCTTCTCCGGCTTTTGCGGAAAGGCTCTTTTATATAATTATTGAATGTACGTATGGCGTTTACGTACGGCGTTTTATTCCTGGGAAGCTCTTATTTGGGAAGCCTTTGATTAGATGAACTTGAAATTTTCAAACCTCTTTTGTCTCGATATCACGATTGGCAGTCCTGAATCGATGACGAGGTTAGAGCATGCTAACAAGATTAAGCTACACAGATATAGCTACACATATAAATACTATTACTTGAAAGGCTGTCCTGCCATCATGCCTTAACTCAACATTTGCAGGATTTCCAAACTGCTTGCCTTCTTCTCCCGTCAAACTAAAATAGGCTACAAGCCTCCGAAAATTAGTTCTTTTCAGAACTTTCCCGTCCGGCAATCAGTTTAGCTGCATTTCGCTTTATCAGCCCTGTTGCATTGAGTTGCGGCAAAACAACGACATCTTCGGCACTGACAGTATAATTTCGGCCGTCTGTGCCTGTGAAGGTAGGCAGATCCTTCAGTATTCGGACAACAACGCATCCCTCATTTATATCATTTTTGCCTGGGTTCGCTCCTGTTTCTATTCCTGATGCAGCTATGGGAACCTCTTTCCCTGCCTCAGTTTCCCCCCGGATATTCGCAGGAACGTACCTTATCCCTCCAATTTCGGGCCAGACTGCAATTTTTCCGGAATCAGGACATAGAATAGGGCCTAAAAGCTCTGTTTTTGCGGCCTCAACTCCCTGCAGTACAAGGTCATAAAGCTTTTTTTCCGCAGGAAGCAGCTTCTCAATATCTTTTGCAATGGGTTTGTCTGCATGAGACTGGATCGTTGCCCTGGTAATAACCTTTCCTATCCGTTTCATGAAGATAGTCTCAAGGTCGGAAAGCGCCCTTTCATGCTCGTCGTGGAGCATCTTGGATTCCGGAGAACGAGAATTGTTTACTTTTTTGATATCTTCTTCAAGCTCCCGGATATATTTTTCAGCTTCCAGGTAAAAATCAGCCGGAATAGTCTTTAATGTCTGGTTTTTTTCTTTATACAGGGTTTGGCTGATTTCTTCTATATCCATACTCTGCAACACCTCTACATATCAGATATACTGCCGCATACTCCGGAACTTCCTGTATGCCCTCTTCTATTCTTAAATCCTTGCCCTTCATCTGTACCGAAAAAGGCTTTGAAACGGTTATTTTTACCGGCCTTTCGCCAAAGACAATAGCATCATTAAGCGGATCAAACTTCCCTAACTCAGATAAAGCAAGTTTCTTTACCAGCATCCCGGACCCGCCGTGCAAAGATCCCGGCACCCTGATCAACCGCTTGATGTCCGCGGTCACAGGCTCGTCAACACTGGCTCCGAATCTGTGCAGAAAATCCTCAACTGATTCATGCATAAAATAGGCAGCAATATCCTTAAAGTTTCTGACATCGAAGTCCAGCCTTCCTTTCTCCAGAATATCCTTTAAACCACTTTCGCTGTTCGTAATATTGATCAGCTTTTTTATTGTAGTATCCCCAACCTTCTCATGCCTGCGAAGCTCAGGAAACATGTCCTTTTTGTACCTTTTTCCACATTCGGCTTTCATATAATCCGTAAGATAAACTGCAATCCTCTTCCCCCACCCGGAATCATAACCAATAAGTGTGCACTTCATTGGCACATTTTTAATCCCTTTGAAAGCCTTTGACCCTGTCCCGAATTCCCCATCCATTGCAACCTCTCTGAAAAAATACTTAAAATCGAGATCCTTACCACTGACGTAATTCACGATTTCCCTTCTCTCGGCACTCCCAAGCGCCAGAACTTTCGGGCTCGTAATGTGGAAGTGGTATCCTCTCCCCCCGGAAAAGACCAGTTCAATCTCCTGTTCTGAAAACCCGAAATCGTCTAAAAGAAAATCCATGAGCTTGAAAGTTTCCTTCTTCACAAGCTCCAGCATATCCGCATAATTCTTCGGAGCATTTGGCAGGTGGTCTGCGTCCAGGTCAAAAATCAGCTCTGCCCCGAGCCAGTTCTTCTCATTCATCTTTTTTGCGTCAGGATATTCATAGTACGCAGTCGAATTATAAACGTGTGCAGGAGCCATGCCATAAAGATAATCAAGAGCCTCTCCGGGAGAGCCGAAGGATTTGTGCCTGTGCATCATCTTTTCAGGCATATCGTCATAGAAGATAAAAGCCCATTCTCTGTTAGGCAGGTGGTCAGGGAGGCCTATCTCGGCACTTTTGTAATAATTCTGAAAGCGAGATTTTAAAAAACGGGCGGTTCGACTGTCCATGGTTTCAAGGCTTTTTGGGTTTTTGGATCTAGTTAGGGTTTTAGTTAGAGTTTAGTTAGAGTTTTGGTTTGGGGATTTTCTATGATAGATTAACACATATTTTACTTTTGTTTATATGAATTTTTTTAAAACAGTTTAACCGTCAATTCAGATTTAAATCAGAGGCTTCTAAACGGATGAAAACCACTGTGCAGGATAAGAAGAAGCAGGGTCAAAGAAGAAATATCATATCTGGAAGGAAAATTGGAGTCTTAATAGGAATAAATGATTAAGGGACAGAATCCTCAAAAATGTAAGGCGAGTTTTCTCAGGTCACGAAGATAAAGAGTGAATTAAAGAAAAGGTTGTCATAAAGAAAAGGTTGTCACCGGGAAGAATTGGTTATAGGTTAAAGAGAAGAAGTTCACATAGAAAGAAAAACAGTTCAGGCACAATAAAAATAAATCAGCTCGGAAACTTAGAAATGAATTCCCTATTAATATGACATAAAAGGAATTCCCTATTAATATGACATAAAAGGAATTCCCTATTAATATGACTATCCATAATTGTTCTTGTTAATGTCTGTGTAAAACCAGAGAAACTATAGAAACTGACAAAGAAATAAGAACTTTTGGGGGAAGGTCTTATGGAAAGCAAAATTAGTATTGAAAACTACATTCACACAGTTCGACGCTGCCTAAAAAAAGATGACACTGAAGACTCATATGTTCAGGAAAAGTTTAGCAATTCAGAACTTCATGAACCTTTTTCTAGCTCTTCTACAGGTATGGAATTTGTCCTGATCCCAGCCGGTGAATTTGATATGGGTTCACCTTCTCAAGAGAAGGACAGATCAGATTACGAAAGTCCGGTCCATAAAGTAACAATTCAAAACTCTTTTTATATGGGTAAGTCCTCGGTCACGCAAAAACAATGGAAGAAGATAATGGGGAATAATCCCTCACATTTCAAGGGTGAAGATCGACCTGTTGAGATGGTTTCCTGGAATGATGCCCAGAAATTTGTTAAAAAATTGAATGAAAAAGAAAGCACTGATAAATACCGTTTACCTTCAGAAGCCGAATGGGAATATGCCTGCAGAGCCGGTACACGAACAAGATATTCTTTCGGCGACGGTGAATCAAAGCTTAATGAATATGCATGGTACGCTGAAAACTCAGGTAGTAAGACTCACTCGATTGGCCAGAAAAAACCGAACCCTCGGGGCCTCTATGATATGCATGGGAATGTCTGGGAATGGGTTCAAGATAAATGGCATGAAAATTACAACGATTCTCCTTCGGATGGAAGTATATGGGAAGATGGAAGTGATGGAAAAAGCTTCGATCGAGTCTCTCGTGGGGGTAGCTGGTACTGTAATATCGGGTTCTGCCGCTCAGCTAGCCGCTTCAAGCGCGATCCCGAAAGCCGTATCAACAACATGGGCTTTCGCCTTTTAAGGGAACTGTAATCTTGTTTTCGTTTACAACTAATATTCAGTGTGTCTTTAAATCTACATCGTGGAAAAGCCGCACCGAAGGTGTGGGACAAGACAGGTTAAAGACGGAATTTCCGGCTGCCTCAGGATTAGATATATTTATGTTTATACCTGTTTGTTTATAATCCGGTTCAGCATATTGGTAATTTCTTGAAAACAGCAAGCTTCAGTTCTTAATACTTATTAAAACTCGGGGGTCGTGGGTCTGAGTTATAGAAAACCGTAAGCATAAGACTCTTGTTATATTTATTTCAAATACAGGGGATGTACTCGCTTTTTCGGAAGTGATCAATAACTCATACCCACTACCAACTCGGAAACAAAGACTTATACGAAAAGCCTCTATTATATCCACTTCATGAAGCAGGATATGTCAAGTGCCGACGTTGCTGCAGTTGTTGCCGAGCTGTCAGCGGGTCCGAAGTCCATCATAGATGCGAAGATAGGGAAGATCTACCAGCCAGCTAGCGAGGAGATCCGCATCAATCTTTACGTTTTTCATCAGGGCAGGGACAACCTGGTTATTGAGGCTGGAAAACGCATTCATTTAAGTAAACACTTCAGGGCAAGTCCTGAGCTTCCGCAAGCTTTTCCAATGCTGCTTAGAAAGTACCTGATGGGGGGTAGGATCGTTTCTGTAGAGCAGCATGATTTTGACAGAATCGTGAAAATCGGGATCGAGAGGGCAGGAGTCAGGAGTACTCTGATTGTGGAGCTTTTTGCTCGGGGGAACGTACTTATTGTTGATTCGGAAAACAAAATTATCCTGCCTATGAATCCCGTGACTCTGAAAGACAGACGGCTCAGGAGCGGGGAGATTTACGAACTGCCTGAGGCACAGATGAGCCCTGTTGATGCTAAGGTTTCGGACCTTATGGAAGCTTTTTCCAAATCTACGGCTGATATTGTCCGGACGATTGCCACAAGGTTCAATCTTGGAGGAGTTCTGGCAGAAGAAGTCTGTGCCAGGGCAGGAATTGATAAATCAAAGCCTGCAAAGGAAGCATCCGAAGAGGACGCCTCCAGGCTCTGCAGTGCAATGCAGGATCTCTTTTCTCCGCTCTTCAGGGGAAGGGCTGCAGGCGAGGGCGAGAGAGAAGCGGGGGCCGGGGTTGAAACCGAGCCAGTAATCGAGCCAGGGGCGGGAATCAAACCCGAAGCCGGAGTTGAAGCCAAAGCTCCGAAACTTAGGCCTCAGCACGTGAAAACAGAAATCAACGGAAAGATGGAAACTTTCGATGTGCTGCCTTTCGATCTTATTCGCTATTCAGAATACGAAAAAGAATATTTCGATTCTTTTAATACGGCACTTGATGAATTTTTCGGGAAAAAGGAGCTGGAACAGGTCGCAGAAGTAAAGGAAGCTGAGAAAAAGGAGAAAAACCTTGGCGTTTATGAAAGGCGGCTTCTCCAGCAGGAAGATAGCCTTGCAAAGTTCGAAAAAGAAATTGAGAAAAATAGTACAATTGCAGAAATCGTTTATGCCAATTACCAGCTTATCGAAGAGCTTTTTTCCGTGCTTAATGGTGCAAGGGCAAAGGGTTACTCCTGGGATGAGATTCGGTCTATCCTGAAACAGGCTAAAAAGGCCGTGCCTGCTGCTCAAAAGATTACAAATATTGACCAGAAAACCGGGACTGTAACTGTTGAGCTTGACGGAAAGAACGTCAACCTTGACATTCGGAAGACCGTACCGCAGAACGCTCAGGAGTACTATGAGAAGGTCAAAAAGTTTACCAAAAAGAGGGAAGGAGCTCTCAAAGCCATCGAAGATACCAGAAAGGCCATGGAGAAAAAAGCTGCAGCAAAGGCTGCAAAGGCAGGAAGGAAACTGCAGGCGTCCCGGAAGAAGCACTGGTACGACAGATTTAGATGGTTTGTGTCTTCGGATGGTTTCCTGGTTGTAGGAGGTAGGGATGCCGATACCAATGAGGAAATTTTCAAAAAGTATATGGAGAAGAGAGATATTGTCTTCCACACTCAGACGCCCGGTGCTCCTCTGACGGTTGTCAAAACCGGAGGGGAAGAGGTTCCTGAGTCCACGCTTCAGGAAGTTGCACAATTTGCAGTTTCTTATTCCAGCCTCTGGAAAGCCGGACATTTCAGCGGAGACTGTTACTGGGTTAAAGCCGAACAGGTCACAAAGACCCCGGAATCGGGTGAGTACGTAAAGAAAGGAGCTTTTATCATCCGAGGGGAGCGTAATTACTTCAAGGATGTGCCTCTGGGCGTTGCAGTCGGGCTTGAACTCAAAGGCGAGACAAGGGTAATAGGGGGGCCTGCTTCTGCTGTCCGGAAGCATGGAGATTATATTCTGGAAGTGGCTCCTGGAGCCTTCAACCAGAATGACATTTCAAAAAAGATATACAGGATTTACGCGGATGAACTTGGCGATCCTCGTTTCGTAAAACAGATAGCTTCTCCTGACCAGGTTGCGATGATGATTCCGCCCGGAGAATCAGACTTAAAAAGCCAAAAACCAGAAAGGAAAGGCCAGGGAATTGAGCCTGAAGGCGACGGATATGAAACTTTGAGAGTAGAAGACGAAGTTGAGAATGGCGAGGAAGAAGCTGGTGAGGGGTTCGAAGAAGCCGGAGAAGACATTGAAGGTGAATGTGGAGAGAAAATTGAAAAAGAAATCAAAAAAGAAATTGAAAAGGAAATTAAAAAGGAAGCCAGAGAGGTAAGTGAGGGGGAGATTGAAATGCGTGGAGTGAAAAAGGCATGAGAGTTACAAATCGTTCTCTTAAAGGAAGGGAGGGGGAAATTGCTGTAACGGTTGAAACCCTTGACGACCTCTGGCATCTGAAATACATAATTGAAAAAGGGGATCTGGTTTTTGCTCTTACTAAAAGGAAAGCCGATACCGCAAGTGACAAAATCCGCCCTGAAAAGGTTGAAAAAGTAAAGGTGAGGCTCGGAATCAGGGTTGAAGAAATGGAGTTTCATAAATTTGCTAACAGGCTGCGAATACACGGGCCGATAGAGCAAGGGATGGATGCTGGCTCCTATCACACCCTCAACGTTGAGATAGGGACTAATCTTTCCATCATCAAGGAGCATTGGAAGAATGATCAGTTCCAGAGAATTCAAGATGCTGAAGAGGCTTCCAAACGCCCGAAAGTTGTTATGGTGGCGGTGGAGGAGGGAGACGCAGATATCGGTTTTGTACATCATTACGGAATCGAGATTTATTCTCATATCCGGCAGTCTTCAGGAAAAAGAGAAACGAGTTTAAGAAACGATTTTTTCAGGGAAATTGTTGAACAGCTCAGACACGCTGTTCCTGAGGATGCATCTATAGTTATTGCCGGGCCCGGATTTACTAAAGATGATTTTCTGAAGTACTTTCAGGAAACCGAACCTGATATGGCTTCAAGGGCTCTGACAGAAGATACGTCTATGATCGGAATGTCCGGTTTTCAGGAAGTGCTCCGCAGAGGAGCAGTTGATAGGATCATGCAGGAATCCCGCATAGCCCGTGAATCGGCTCTGATGGAAGATCTTATTCGGGAAATCTCAATGGACGGCAAAGCAGCCTATGGTTTTGCAGATGTTAAAAATGCTCTTGGTTACGGCGCTGTCGAAACCCTGCTCATTGCTGACGAAACCCTGCGGGAAGGACGGGAAAAAGGGGAAGATATTGATGAACTCCTCATGGAAGTCGAACAGGCCCAGGGAAAAGTTGTTGTTTTCAGTACAGCTTTTGAACCCGGAGAGAAACTTCATAAATTGGGGGGAATCGCAGCTCTCCTCCGCTTCAAAGTAAAGGGCTGAGCCGATCTGAGCTGTGCCTTCTGGCTCTTAACTCTTTGCATTTATCTTGTTTTTTATATTTTTTTATTTCTTAATGCCTTCTACCCTTGATTTTCTGAAAAACTGATACTTTTTTATTTCCCATTTTTTATGTTATTTAGTATTATTTTTATTTTTTTTAGTTCAAATTAGTAAAATTTATTAATTATCCATCGTTATTTGTTGTTACTTTTTATCTGATTTATAATAATATTTGCTTATTAATTGCTGTTTATTATAATTAGATATATGATAACAGATGAAAAAGAGTGATAATACTTTATGAAACCCAATATCCAAAGAACTTTATTTTCACTGTTTGCTTCGCTTACAGTTTGTTTGACGCTTGTCCCTTCAGGTTTTGCAGCTCCAGCTCCAGCTGTCTCCGGATTTCCTTTCGATACTAATGAAACCTCCTCTGATGGTTTTCACTGGAATGCGACTACTTTTGGCGGTTTTAACTACCCTGTAAACAAACATAAGGATTTTGTAGCTTCTGAAAACTGGTGGGGCGAACGTCTTGAGTACATCGAAAAAGACGGGCAGAATGAGCTCGGCAAAGACAATCCCGAAAACCATGTGATAGATGAAGAAGAACTTGTATATTCTACCCGCCCGTTCTCCAACAAATATGAACTTGTTTCCGACCTCGAACTGAACGCCAAAACAACTCCTGAGAAGCTTGAGGGGATGTTCTATTATAAGCTCGTCTGGTTTGGAAAACCATATGTTACCGTTGGAAATGATTCTACTCAGATTGTAAATCTTGTAATCTCTCAGGGTTCTTCAGAGAAAAAAGAGTTAAAAGTCGGAGAGTCCTGGGATCTCGGGAAGAATTATTCTCTGGTCGTTAATCAGGTTGATGTCGAAGGCGATAAGGTCTGGTTCACTCTATACAAAAAAGGGGAAGAACTCGATTCAGGGATTGTGAATACGAACGGAACTATTGCCGATCAGACTTTTACCGCAACTGCCGACTTCGGAGACGGAAAAGATCAGCTCTACTTTATCACTTATGTAGATTCCGTATTCACAAGCGCTGCTGATTCTTTTGCAGTTTTCAAGTATACCTGGCTTATTGACAAAGATGACGTGATGCTTATAAAGAACGGAGATGAATATCAGGGTTTTGAGGTAAAGGAGGCTTCAGAAAACGGCATCGTCCTGAAAAATTCAAAATCGATCACTCTGAATCTTGATAAGGATGAAAAGACTTATTTTACCGATTCCTGGTATTTCCAGACCTCAGATGAGGGGAAAGGCAGTACCTCTCCGCAAGGCTATATCATCTACCCTGCGAAAGATCTTAGCAGTCCTGGAAATTACACTTTAAGAGGGCTGCCTTTCGACACCAATGAAACTTCATCTGATGGCTTCATCTGGAATGCTACCACTTTTGGCGGCTTTAACTATCCTGTAAACAAACATAAGGACTTTGTAGCTTCCGAAAACTGGTGGGGAGAGCGCCTTCAGTATGTCGAAAAAGACGGGCAGAATGAGCTCGGCAAAGACAATCCCGAAAACCATGTGATAGATGAAGAAGAACTTGTATATTCTACCCGCCCGTTCTCCAACAAATATGAACTTGTTTCCGACCTCGAACTGAACGCCAAAACAACTCCTGAGAAGCTTAACGGGATGTTCTATTATAAGCTCGCCTTGTTTGGAAAACCATATATTACCGTTGGAAATGATTCTACCCAGCTTACAAACCTTGTGATCTCTCAGGGTTCTTCAGAGAAAAAAGAGTTAAAAGTCGGAGAGTCCTGGGATCTCGGGAAAAATTATTCTCTGGTCGTTAATCAGGTTGATGTCGAAGGCGATAAGGTCTGGTTCACTCTATACAAAAAAGGGGAAGAACTCGAGTCAGGGATTGTGAATACAAACGGAACTATTGCCGATCAGACTTTTACCGCAACTGCCGACTTCGGAGACGGAAAAGATCAGCTCTACTTTATCACTTATGTAGATTCCGTATTCACGAGCGCTGCTGATTCTTTTGCAGTTTTCAAGTATACCTGGCTTATTGACAAAGATGGCGTGATGCTTATAAAGAACGGAGATGAATATCAGGGTTTTGAGGTAAAGGAGGCTTCAGAAAACAGTATCGTCCTGAAAAATTCAAAATCTATAACTCTGAATCTTGATAAAGATAAAAAGACTTATTTCACTGACTCCTGGTATTTCCAGACTTCAGACGAGGGGAAAGGCAGCACTTCTGCGGAGGGGTATATCATTTACCCGGCAACTGATGTTACTATAGAGGATAAAGCTGCTTCAGGATCCACAGAAAACATGACTTCTGCAAAAGAGGCAAACGTAACAGAAGAGACAAACGTAACAGAAACAATACTTAATACCACTGATTCTGAAATTGTCTCTAACGAGTCTGCATCCTCTTCTCCTCTTATCCAGAGTAAGGCTGAAGACTCCAAAGATAATAATAACCAGCCTGAGGAAAAAGCCGGTGAAGAAACTTCTTCAAAAACTCCGGGTTTCGAAATGCTCACCGGAGTTTTCGGGGTCGCCCTATGTCAGATTCTTTTAAAAAGGAGGAATTAACCGGTTATTCTGAAAAATGAGATTAAAAAGAGAGTAATTTAGAGATTAGTCTAGAGAGTGATCTTTTTCTTTCTTTTTCCTCTTTTCTTTTTCTCTCTTTTTCCTCTCTTTTTCTCTTCTTTTTACTTCCCAAAATCAGTTTTCCGTATGTTTTTTAACCTTATAACTGCTTTTCTTATCCTTGTAACTGATTTTTGTTAAATCAAGAGAAGGGCAATAAACCCGCTTAAAAATATCCCATCAAAGGTTCCTGCTCCTCCAATGCTTGCAACCGGAGCTCCCAGGTTCTTAATTTTTCCCAGGTTGAGAATATCGGCTCCGAGAAGTGTTCCGAGCACTCCTCCTGTGTAGGCAGTGACAACGCGGCACTGGTCAATTGGGCAGCCTGGAATCTGAAAAGCCCAGGTCAGCAGGATTGCAGCAAGGGCAGCTGCTAAGGGAGGGATCAGGGCAGGAGTTGCAATACCTATCCCTCGAATTGGCCTCGCTACGGAATATGTTATAAGTGTAACTATTAATATCCCAGCTCCTGCCATAAGGAGTGAGGAAGGGAATTTTGTAAGAAGATAAGCGGAAATCAGGACCGGAATGATTGCTCCTCCTACATTGACGGCAAGTATTGTTTCATTTCTCATTACTCGCCGGATTGGGACCCTGTATGAAATGCCAAAAACACGGACATAACCATCCTGGACTACCGGAATCTCGGATTTGAGGGTTGTCAGAGGGATATTGATGCTGCTTCCAACGAGAGATAATAAAAGGATAATGAGTGCGTGTTCGAGTGAGAACCCAATTTTCATAAAAGCGGAAAGGATACCCCCAAGAAAGAGAAAACCAAGTCCGAAAATCAGAATAATGATTAAAAGAAGGAGGAATGTCAGGCTAAAAGGAATATAAAAAAGTTGCCTTTTCATAGGATCACTCTTTTTTCTTCATTTCCCTGTATATTATAAATTATATATTTTTCTTTATTTACGAGTATGCGTGTCACTCTCCTATCTCTCTTTTTGTATAAAATGTTCCCCCTCAACATTATGTGATTAGACATTTCTGAATTCTAAGACTCAGATATATCTTATTGCAGCTTTTAAGGCTTCCATGCAGATTGTTTCCTTTCCATCTTTGTATATTCTGAGAACCCCACCTGACTCGGATACTGTAACCGCTATCGCCACTGTGTCTCTGCTGATCGCGGCTGCTGAAACATGCCTGCCCCCTAGCCCCTTTTCAATATCCACATTTTTCCCATCAACATCAAGGTAGCGCCCTGCCGCATGGATATAGCCTGTATCATCTATTATAAAAACTCCATCAAGCTGGGCAAATTCTTTTACGGATTCCCAGTTTTTCTTGTCAAGGATATTTCGGTAAACCTCTTCATGGCCTTCATAAGGATTAAGGATTATCTGGTGAGAGCGTTTCATGACCTCTTCGGAATCGCCTACAATAAAAGCAGCTCCTACTTTCTTTCCTTCCCTGCCTGCCAGGGCAATGTCAAAAGAAATTTTCATGACTGCACTCATAACTTCCGGCTTTATCCTTTCCTGACATTCTTTCATGGATTTCACAAGAGGGTTTTCATCGATGTTATGTACAATAATCGAACTGGAGCCACGGGTCTCAACCACGCCTATGACAATCCCGCTTTTCAGTTCTTCAAGCACGTATTCCATGGCCGCAGCCTGCTGCAGGTGGTCAGCGTTGCCTGAAGCTTCCCGGTTTATCTGGTCGCTGAGCTCCTTTACAGGGTTTTTTCCATCTTTGCCCGTGGATACCAGATGATCTATCATGCTTTTCGGGCGCATGGAAATATAGTAGACCGGAACTCCCCCAGTTTCGATCCCTTCAAAACTCAGATCCCCGGAAACCATGATTGCGGCAGCATTGAGTTCAATGGAAATCCGGGCTGCCGTTTCTGCAATTATACGTGCTTTATCCATTTGATCCACCGCTTTTTATTATGGCAATTTGTTTGCGGTTCTGCTCTTTGTTTTTGAAGTTTAATATTATTTCTTTGGATTAACATTATTTTCTTAACGTTATTATTTTTAACTTTGTGCATTTTCTCATGTTGGTGTGTTTCTTTGATTAACGTTCTCTCCTTAGGTTAACATTAGTAATTACTTTATATATAGTTACGCTTATTTATTCTTCTGTACTGTTATGTCTGGTATATTATAATTGCTCTGTAATCCCTTTAATCTCTTCTTATCCTTTTTCCATTCCTGCTTTTTTACGCCTGTTTTCATTCATTTTTTTCTAAAAGTATTTTCATTTAGGTTTACAATCCCTTTTAAAACGGCGTCTAAACTCCACTTTTTTAGAAAGACTCTTATAGGAAGATTTTTCTGTTTCTTTTTTTAATTCATATTGGTGAAAACTTTGATCAGGACTTTTATAGCGGTGGAGTTAGATCCAGGGTTCAGGGAGAAAATACGGGAACTTCAGAATAGATTCTCTGAGTTTGATCTAAAGTTTGTTGACCCTGAACTCGTTCACATAACTTTGAAGTTTCTAGGAGATGTGGATGAATTAAAGGTTCCCTCCCTTTCTGCGGTTCTCGATTCGATTACGTGTGAGCCTTTCGAAGCGAGAGTAGGAGGAATAGGGGTTTTTCCAAAACTTGCAAATCCTAAAGTTCTCTGGCTGGGGGCAACCGGAAATTTCAGGGCTTTGCATGAAGACGTGGAGAATTTGCTGAAACCTTTCAAATTTGAAAAAGATAATAGGGAATTTACTGCCCACGCTACTCTTGCCAGGGTAAAATTCCTTAATAAGGATCAAAAGAACGCTTTCATAAATACTCTGAGAGAGTTCAAAGACGTAGAAATCGGCAGCATGCGAGTAGATAAAGTGCTTTTAAAGAAAAGCACCCTGACTCCAGAAGGTCCTATCTATGAAACCCTGCATACAGTGTATCTGGATTAAGCGTCCTTTGGTGTCGTTAATTCTGAAAAAAGGAAATCACACATTTCCTTTTTAAATTTTCCCTGTGCTTTCGATTATGCCCTTTTTTGAACTAATTTTAGTTATTTTTAGATTGTTTCCTCCTCTGGAACCGACTCGTACAGTTTTCTCCTCTCTAAAGGCATGTTTTTGAGAAACTCTTTTGCTTCTTCCGGAGATACGACTCTGCGGGTTCCGTCGGGTTCCTGTATGACCACGCCGCTTTCTGTGAGCATCCTGTATCGGGCTTTTCGAACTTCTTTGTCAGGGTGGCAGACGAAATGGCAATTGGAACAGGTATATTCCATCCTGGACCCGGGAATCAGGCATATGAAAAATCCGCCTTTGAACTTCGGTCTTCCGAGGTACGCCTGTATGGCAGCAGGGGCCGCAGCGAGGAAATCCTCATCTTTTTCGGGAATTTTAAAGCGCGCCGGGGACCAGGTGGACCACTTTCCGGAGGAGTTCAGACCTGTAAGTCCCCCGCAGACAAGGAAACAGCGGCTATTGCTTCTTCGCTTCCCGTAGCTGAACTCCTTTCCTCCAAGGGTTACAGTGACCTTCTCAACCGGGTCTACATACCCGGAGGAACAGACTGAAAGGCAGAGCCTGCATTCGTCACAGTAGTTTTCTTCTTCCGGTAGGGGGTCTGTCGGGACCAGTTCCGCGTCCGTAACGACCGAGGCCAGGACAATCGCTGACCCGTATTCTTTTGTAATAATATTTCCTGAGTATCCGAAATGTCCTATTCCTGAGCGGACTGCCAGGTACCTGTGGGAAATAGGAGGGTGCATGTCCAGCAACCAGTTTTCCGTATCTTGCCGGTACACAAAATTTGCAGCCTGAGGGACAGCTTTATATCCATACTGCTGCAAGAATCCTGCCATTTCAAGGGCGATCCCGTTGGCAAGTGTGGTGGTCCTCACCTTATTAGTTTCAAGGGATTTGTGATCTTCTTTCTTAAAATAAGGGCCTATAAGACTCTGGTCAAAGGCGAGGGCAAAGCAGATAGCAGATTTCACTTCTGGTAGCACATATGTCAGGTCGGCAGAAGGAGGGCCGCCTGCAAGGGTTTCGGTTGTTGCAATGCCCACTTTGAAAGCTCCTAGAGCCAGAGCCATCTCTTTCAGGGCTTCGGTCAGTTCGTTCATTTTAGATTCCCCAAGCAGATTTAATAGATATTAGATTTCAAAGTAATTTATGTAAGGTATCTGCTATCTGCTATATGTTTAACCGGCATTCGAATGCACTAATTCGCTAAAAGTATAGTAGGATAACCTTTTTGTGTTAATTTTCATATACTTTTCTGAATTTCGGAACGCAGGATCAAAAAACTGTAAAATAATAGTAAAAATATAATAAATGAAAGAGTGCCCCCTCTAATTAATATAAAAACCTCTAATTAATATAAAAACCTCTAATTAATATAAAAACCTCTAATTAATATAAAAACCTCTAATTAATATAAAAACCTCTAATTAATAAAAACCTCTAATTAATAAAAACCTCTAATTAATCCTACATTCGGCAGCAAACACATCCCCACATATAAATGTTTTTGATTGTTATTTTTTGGGGATACAATTAAAAATCAGTGTACTGTGGACTAAGTACCTAATAGGATATGCCATTAAGTATCTAATAGGATATGCCATTAAGTACCTAATAGGATATGCCATTTCTCTCATTTATAATAATTATATATTAATGATGACATGGTTAACATTTAAAACTTTTTGATTTAAATATAGTTTCAAAAGTAGTAAGAAAACCGATATCAATGGAAAAATGAAATGGATTTTTACGTTCACCTGCCGAAAGTGGGATTAATAAAAACCTCTAATTAATAAAAACCTCTAATTAATAAAAATAAATACTTTTGAGGGCTCGAAGTGAGTTGAATGACATTTCTGAGAGGTTCCGGCTTTTAAACCCCATATCTCCATTTTTTATCTGTATTCTTCTATTTATCTCTTGCTTCCTATAAGTTTATATCTTGGCTGCAATTTTCTAAGAATCCTTGTTCTTCGAAATGCAGTCGATATACAATAAAAATCGCAAATATTCGAAAGTTTAAATATTATCTTCTCTAATTAGGGTGCAAGCATTAATGGAGGACTATACGATTAAAGAAGAGATCTGGATCGAAAAATACAGGCCTGTCAGGCTGGACCAGGTGGCAGGGCAGGAGGAAACCATCGAACGCCTGAAGTCCTACGTTGCAACCAAAAACCTCCCTCATCTCCTCTTTTCCGGGCCTCCGGGTGTCGGGAAAACGGCTTCTGCCGTTTCGATTGCAAGGGAGATTTTCGGGGAAGATCTCTGGCGTGAGAACTTTACCGAGCTCAACGCGTCAGATGAGAGGGGTATCGATGTTGTTAGAACAAAAATTAAAAACTTTGCAAAAACTGCCCCTATAGGCGGAGCCGGATTCAAGATTATTTTCCTTGATGAAGCCGACGCACTGACCGCGGATGCCCAGTCCGCACTCAGAAGAACTATGGAGCGCTTCAGTAGTAACTGTCGTTTTATCCTTTCCTGCAACTATTCTTCCAAGATTATCGAGCCTATTCAGTCCCGATGTGCCGTCTACAGGTTCAGGCGCCTTTCCGATGAGGCTATCCGAAAACGCCTTGAATATATTGCTCAAGATCAGGGTTTATCCATCACTGAAGATGGATATGAAGCTCTTATCTATGTGGCTCAGGGAGATATGAGAAAAGCTGTAAATTCTCTTCAGGCTGCTGCATTCATAGATCCGGAAAAACCTATTTCCAGGGAGACCATTTACAGGACTACCGCAACCGCAAACCCGGAAGAGATCAAAAGCCTGATAGAAACTGCCTTGCTGGGAAATTTCAGGGCTGCAAGAAAGGAACTTAACAGATTGCTCTATGAAGAAGGGCTCTCTGGTGAGGATATAGTCGGACAGATTTACAGGGCGATATCCGAAATGGATAACCGTATGGTTATGGACCTTGGGCTTTCTGAAAGGCGCATTGTAGAACTCGTAGATGTAATCGGAGAGATCGACTTCAGACTCACTGAAGGAGCTAGCGAAAAGATCCAGCTGGAAGCCCTGCTTGCGCATTTTGCACTTTCTAACGCAGATTAAGGTTTTAAATGAATTTCGAACATGAATCTTATGCCAGATCTCTAAAGAAAGATTGAAATAGGTATGACTGTATTATATTTTTTATACAAATATGACATATGGAATTAATATATTTTGATCACCATGTCTGTTGAAACAGTATTAGTAGAAATGTTAGGGTCTGTGCCCCACTGGTTTGCAGTTCTGATTCTAGGGGCTGTTCCCGTCACCGAGCTGAGAGGGGCAATCCCCGTAGCCATGGGCATTTATGAAATGGGGCCTTTTGAGGCCTTTTTCTTCTCAGTACTTGGAAACCTTCTTCCCGTAGTTCCCCTTCTGCTTTTCCTTGAACCTGTTTCGAATTACTTAAGGCACTATCGGATCTTTGATACCTTTTTCGCCTGGCTCTTTTCAAGGACCCGTCAAAATCATACTGAAAATTTTGAAAAATATGGGCTTCTTGCCCTTACGATCTTCGTAGCCATACCCCTGCCGGCTACAGGAGCCTGGACAGGCTGTGCAGCGGCATTTGTGTTCGGGGTCAAGTTCAAACATGCGTTTCCGGCAATAGCTGCAGGGGTAATGATAGCAGGAATTATAGTAACTGTCCTCACAATGACAGGTTTAGGCCTTGCTGATCTAATTTCAGGAATTTAATTCCTTTCTCAGATTCTTCGAAATCTTCATATATCTTAAAAATATCAAATATATCATCGACAGAACAAATATAAATTTCTCTTTATATTTGTAGCCAGTTCCTGCTTTTACAGCTTCCTGCAGTTTACTCCCGTTGTCTGGCAGTTCTCTGGAATTTTCGAGGTGACTTTTAAATGGCAAAGGCAGATAAGAAAAACAAAAAAATAGTTCAGTCCAAAAAGTGTGTTGGGTGCGGGATCTGTTATTCCGTTTGCCCTGTGAATGTAAAGCTGATGAAGAGTGAAGATTTTAATCCCGATACCACCGAACTCGCAATTCGAATCGTTGACGGAATGGCTATTATCAACGATGAGGTATGCATCCGATGTGGAGCATGCTCAAAAATTTGCCCTGTGGAATCCCTCACTATAGTGGAGCTGGAATCCGCAACAGCGTAAGTACATCAATAAATATTACTCAATAAATATTACCGCAAAAATAGGAAAATGCTGTATCTCAGCATTTTATTTTCTATTTTATCTCCCTTACAAACAGGTCTCACTGGCAGTTACTTGTAAGGGTATCTTTTTTAACTTACAGCATCTCTTTTGCTAACTTAATATCTTCGGCTTTTACAGTTTTTCTGCCTGCATGCTCTGCAAGTTTTATTGCTTCTCTTGAAATATCAAGTCCGTACTCTTCCAGAATTTCTGTAAGAGCCATTCCTGCACTTTCACTTACCCTATGAGCACCTGCCGTCCTTATTAAACGCTCAATTGGTGCGAATGGTATTACTTTTGCCATATTATCCTCCAATCTACTTTTTTTATTGATATGAATTCCTTCTAATCCTTGATTTTGTAATTGGATTCTATAAATACCTTTGCTTATATTGGGGTCTTTTTACTTCTTATTCAGCTTTTAATGCTCTTTTTTCCCTTTATTTACTTCCTAATGCCTATCTATTTCTTTTTTCATCTATAAATATTTTTATAAGCATAGCTGCACCAGCCGAGTTTCACTTCCCGAATTGCGATTCGGGAGCCCGCCGTCCGTTTCGCTCGCTTCGCTCGCTCAAGCAGACTAACTTATGGCTTAGAATAGTACTTATCTCAATAGGACTGAGTTATCAAGTTATAGCCTTTCCATCCCGAGTTTCGCTTCGGGAGCACGAGGTCTGTTTCGCTACGCTTCGCTTCGCTCAAGCAGACTAACTTATGGCTCAGAACAGTACCTCTCAAGAGGACAAATTGAAAGAATATTTTTCAAAGTAACAGTTTCCTATGTATTCTGGTTTTCCTGGGTTACGGAATTTGTGGGGCAAGTATGGATCTCTTTTTCGAAATCTTGATATGAGATTATCCGGATCTACACAAATATGCTTTTACAGGAACTCCTAGGCATCGATGAAGAGATCTACTTCGTAGAAGAGAGTTACCTTGCTCAGAGGACCATTGGGCGTACGCTCCAATATCTTGATGGGATCAGGAATTTTTCGGGTGAACGGAAGATGCGGCTTTTGAGGGTCCGGGAAGGAGAGCACACACTGGGGCTGATGCTCTTTAATCCGGCAGACGAGGAGGTTCCTGTGGATTTCTGGTCGGTTTTTACGGGGTCTCTTGCGACAGCTCCATTGAAAAAGAAGTTTGAAGCTGCTGCAGATTCCATTCTTATTTTCAATCCTCCTGAAAAGGATATTGAACTTTCTTCCGAACGCTGGCGGGGTGCAGTGAATGAGTATTACTCCCTGATGCTTGTAAGTCGGAATCTTTGTCCTGGATGTGCTGTCAGGCCTGAGTCTTACGATAGCATTTTTTCCGAAAACCGTGTGCAGAGAGTAGCAGACATCTTTGGTTTTCTTCAAAAGAAGGGTCTTTACCCTGAAGGCAGGCTTCTTGAAGTTTGCTGTGGAAATGGGATGTCCACGCTTGCTTTATACAGGCTTGGGCTGGATCCACTAGCAGTAGAGATTAACAAATGTGCAGTCTGTCAGGGACTTGAGCAGGGAGTTTTGAACCCGCAAAAGGTCACGGTGATGGATGCAACTGCTCTTTCCAGGTATTTTGAGCCGGGAAGTTTTGATGCGGTAATGGGATTTATGCTGGGGCTTGTCTATGAATTTAATAAAGAACTTTGGATAGGGATTATGAAGGAGGTTGTCTCGGTTGCAAGTGAAGACGCTCTTTTGCTCTTTACAGTTAGCAGCAAGCCTGAGATTGAAATTCTTGCTGAAGCCTTGCGCAGGGCAGGAATCAAAGGTGAAATCGTGGATAACACGGACTATGAGGGAACTTATGATCAATGGTTTTTTGTAGGAAGAAAGTAAAAAACCTAATTTGCAAATTATGAATCTCAGGAAATTTATATTTATGTATCAAACGGCATTTTTACAGGTCAAAAGTTCTCCTCTTACAGATTTAAGCCGTTTTTTTCAATCCGAGAACTTTTCCCTGGAAACCATACTTAAACCATACTTCTTACTTCTTTAATGTTAACGGCGAAAAGTATATACTTGTTAACAATGGTATATTAAAGAATTCTTCTCAACGCAATATCAGTCAAGCATTGCGTTTGGGTCTGTAAAATCTATTCTCTCCTGCTTGCGATTCCGGGGACCCGATCAACTCTAATCGGGGAAACCCTTTCTCCGGCAAAATCGCAGAAAACTGCAGCAAGATCGTAATCAGGGGATTTATTACGCTTTACTCAAACCGAATCAAAATATAAACCCACCAGTTTCCGGAAACCTCAGATGAATCCCCCCGGAAGATCCGTTGATCAAATGTACTACTAAGATCGTAAAATACATTGTTTTGATTCGATTTTAAGAGGTTCATCCATGAGTGTAAAAATTACTGAAACCATCCTCCGGGATGCACACCAATCCCTCCTGGCAACCAGAATGCGGACAAGAGACATGCTCGAAGTGGTTGAACAATTGGACCAGATCGGGTATTTCTCCCTCGAAATGTGGGGAGGCGCTACCTTTGACAGCTGTATCCGTTACCTGAATGAAGACCCCTGGCAGCGTCTGAGAGACATAAAGAAAAAGATGGACAATACCTACTCCCAGATGTTACTTCGGGGTCAGAACCTTGTGGGGTACAGGCATTATTCAGATGATGTAGTCGAGAAATTCGTTACCAAGGCCTATGAAAATGGAATTGACATTTTCCGGATTTTTGATGCTGTCAACGATATCCGGAACATGGAATGCTCTATTAAAGTTGCAAAAAAACTTGGTGCCCATGTACAGGGTACGGTTTGTTACACCATAAGTCCGGTACATACAGTTGAAACATACGTGGAAATGGCAAAACAGCTTGAAGAACTTGAGTGCGATTCTCTTTGCATCAAGGATATGGCAGGTCTTCTTTCGCCTCACGAGGCCATTGAGATAATCAGCGCCATGAAAAAAGAAATTTCCATACCTATTTCCCTGCACTGCCACTGTACCTCGGGAATGGCTCCTATGAGTTACATGGCAGCCTGTGGAGCAGGAGTGGACATTCTTGATACTGCACTTTCTCCCCTTGCCTGGGGAACTTCTCAACCTCCGACTGAGACCGTTGTGGCATCCCTAAAAGGCACTCCTTACGACACTGGCCTGGATCTTGGAGCTTTTGAAGAGGTTGTTGCATATTTTAAAGGTTTAAAAGAGAAATACAGAGGAATTCTTGACCCTATTTCCGAGCAGATCGATACCAATGTCCTTATTTACCAGATTCCTGGCGGAATGCTTTCAAACCTGGTCTCTCAATTAAAGGAACAGAATGCTCTTGACAAGTACGGCGCTGTTCTTAATGAAATGCCGAGAGTCAGAGAAGAGCTAGGATATCCGCCTCTTGTTACCCCCACAAGCCAGATAGTGGGTACCCAGGCAGTGCTGAATGTGCTCATGGGTGAACGCTATAAGGTTATTCCTAAAGAAGTAAAGGATTATGTCCGCGGACTTTACGGACGATCTCCTGCCCCTATAAGCCCGGAAATGGTAGGCAAGATTATCGGAGACGAAGAACCCATTCACTGCCGCCCTGCAGATCTTCTGAAGCCTGAATACGAGAAGAGGAAAAAGGAAGCAGAGGAAATGGGCATTGCCAAATCCGAAGAAGATATCCTTACCTACATTCTCTATCCAGCCATCGCCCCCAAATTCCTGAAAGGAGAGATAGAAGAAGAAGCTCTCGCAGTAATTGCCTCTGCCTCTGCAGTCCAGCAGGAATATACAATTCCAACTCATTTCAAGGTCGAGGTAGACGACGAGGTCTACGAGGTCAAGATCGAGCCTCTAGGTGGAGTTTCCATATCCGAGGCTTCCCCCAAAAAGCCGAGTGCTGAGTCCGTTAAAGGAGCTGTTACCAGCTCAATGCAGGGTATGGTTCTTTCCCTTAAGGTTAAAGTTGAGGACATTATTTCCGAAGGAGACACCGTCGCCGTCATTGAAGCCATGAAGATGGAGAACTCTGTCCACGCCCCTCATTCAGGTACCGTAAAGGAAATCTTTGTTTCCGAAGGGGACACAGTGGCTCCTGGTGATGTAATACTGTCAATTGAGTAAATAACCGGGTGGAAGGTATTATGTTCAAAAAAGTACTCGTTGCAAACCGCGGTGAGATTGCCATCAGGGTTATGCGTGCCTGCCGGGAGCTTGGAATTTCCACTGTAGCTGTTTGCTCGGAAGCTGACAAAAATGCCCTTTTTGCCAAATATGCAGACGAGGCCTACCTGATAGGCCCTGCTCCTTCCAGCCAGAGCTACCTGAATATGGAAGCCATTCTTGAAGTTGCAAAGAAAACCGGATCTGATGCAATCCATCCAGGCTACGGTTTCCTTTCCGAAAATCCTGTCTTTGCAAAGCGCTGTGAAGACGAAGGAATTATCTTCATAGGCCCTCCGAGCCATGTAATTGCTGAAATGGGAAGCAAGATCAGAGCCAGGAACCTTATGATGAAAGCAGGCGTATCTGTTGTGCCAGGAACTAAGGACGCAGTCGAGGATGTGGATGAAGCTCTAAAAGTAGCAGAAAATATAGGTTACCCTGTCCTAATTAAAGCCTCCGCAGGAGGCGGTGGAATCGGAATGAAAGTAGTTCATTCCAGGGAAGAACTTGCCACTGCACTCAATTCTACCAGGCAGATGGCTGGTTCGGCTTTTGGGGACTCTTCGGTTTTTATTGAAAAATATGTAGAGGAACCCAGACACATAGAGATTCAAATCCTGGCCGATTCCTGCGGAAATACTGTTTATCTCTCTGATAGGGAATGCTCCATCCAGAGAAGACATCAAAAGCTTATTGAAGAAGCTCCCTCTCCTATCATGACCCCCGAACTCAGGGCACAGATGGGAGAAGCCGCTGTAAGGGTAGCAAAGGCGATTGGCTACGTAAACGCAGGGACGGTAGAGTTTCTTTATTCGAAGGGTAATTTCTATTTCCTTGAGGTCAATACCCGTTTGCAGGTCGAACATGGGATCACTGAAATGGTTACCGGTATCGATATTGTAAGGGAACAGCTCAGAATAGCCTGGGGAGAAAAGCTTGAGTTTAACCAGGAAGATATCGTCATCAACGGGCATGCTATAGAGTGCAGGATCAATGCAGAAGATCCGTTAAATGACTTCGCTCCTTCTCCCGGAAAGATCAGAAGATACCGGTCTGCAGGCGGGCCGGGCGTCAGGGTTGATAGTGGAGTACATACCGGTTATACGATTTCTCCGTATTACGATTCAATGATCTCGAAGCTCTGCGTCTGGGCAAGTACAAGAGATGTAGCAATTGCCAGGATGGATAGAGCTCTGTACGAGTATGTGGTCGTGGGAGTAAAGACCAATATACCCTTCCATAAAGCTGTTATGCGCAACCCCGCATTTCGCAGGGGCGATCTTACAACTTCTTTTATTGAAGATCATAATATTCTGGAATCTGTTGAAGAGGTTGTCAAAGCAGATGCAGAAAAAGGAGCTACTCTGGCTTCGGCACTTGAAGCAAAAGACAAGAAGGTTGCGGCTATCACGGCTGCCGTACATGCCTATGTGAGCATGGCACAAAATACACAGCGGTGACAGAATATACCTTCCAAGGAACAGTAACCAGATATTCTGGTCAATTTGGCACGGAACAATTTGAACTAAAATAATATATACGGTGGAACGTATACATTTGTATGGGGTGCATGGATGGGAGATAAAAGATCTCGAATTATCAAAGCACTTAAAGATGCACAGAAAAGCCCTGTTTCCGGAGAGGAATTAGGGCTTAAGTTAGGGATCTCCAGGACAATGGTCTGGAAGTACATCAAGTCCCTCCAGGCTGATGGTTATGAGATAGAGTCATCCCCAAAAAGGGGTTACGTCCTGAAATCAGTGCCTCAACTCCTGTACCCGGAAGAAATCCAGATGGGGCTCAAAACAACTCTTCTGGGGCAGAAAATTCATTATTTCGAAGAAGTGAATTCTACAAACAGTATTGCAAAGGAAATTGCGGCTTCCGAAGAAGAAGGAACGCTTGTGATCGCTGAAGTACAAAAGGGAGGCAGAGGCCGCATGGGCAGGGAATGGGTCTCTCCTCACGGCGGCATATGGATGTCTGTGATCCTGAAACCCGGAATTCCTCTCAGGCATGCTTCCAGACTTACTCTGGTTGCCGGGCTTGCTGTTGCAAACGTTATTCGTGATCTGGGCCTTGATGCCCGCATCAAATGGCCGAATGATGTCCGCATCAACGGAAAGAAAGTCTGCGGAATCCTTACCGAAGCGAAGGCTGAAGTGGATAGAGTGGACTATGTTGTGCTGGGAATAGGGATCAATGTAAATATGGACTTAAAAGATATTCCCGAGTCTTTCCGTGCAGGCTCAACAACTCTGAAAGTCGAGCTTGGAAGGCACATCAAAAGAGTTTCGTTCCTGCAGGATTTTCTCTTCGAACTTGAGCAGCAGTACATAAATTTCAAGACCCAGCCTTTCTCCCATATCCTGAATGACTGGCTTGCTCTTTCCGATACCATCGGAAGAGAGGTGAAGGTCACAACGCCCTCACGAATTATAGAAGGCAAAGCTGTGGGTGTAACCCCTGACGGAGCCCTCGTAATAAGAAAAGCAGACAATACTAAAGAAGAAATTATTGCAGGCAGATGCATTTATGCACGTCCCAAGTAAACCTGGAAAAAAGGAAAATAAGGAAACAAATCTTCTCTCTGTATTTTCCTTTTTCCTTCTTGTATCTTTATTCTTTTCAGTTCTCTTTTACTCCATGTCATCTGCCTTAGCTGCCGACGATGGAGAAAAAATCTCAATTGTTCTGATCGATGGGGATGAAGTTTATGTGCGATCAGGGGCTTACCACATATTTTTACAGGATTATCAGCTTTATGTGAAAGGCGCAGATACTGACGGGAAAAGAGTCTGGCTTGAACTTCGTAGAGAAGAGACTTCCCTCAAGGATGAGGTTGTCACTGAAGGCTCTCAATTCGTATATTCACATAACTCTACTGAAATTCTTAATCTAACCGTGAGCACCATATATGCAGGAGCAGACGGAGTACTGGTCAAGTTCTCCCCTGTGTATCAATACCTTGATCCCAAGCTTCCTATGCCCCAAACGCCGGATGGATCTCTTTCCAACTCCTCGGACAATATATCTTCCGAATCTCAGAAGTCAGAAAATATAGCAGAAGGTTTTGACATATCTCTCTTCCTCCTGGGTCTGGGAACTATGCTTTTGGTTACGGGTTTTTTTGCAGGAAAAGGGAAGAGAAAATAAATTCCTTCATTGACTATGAATCTTTTTTGTATTTCAAAAGCTGAAAAAATACAGAGAACTTCGATAAACCTCTGATTTCAATGAATTGTTTATAAGACTTTATAAACAACTGGCAAAATATTGGGGTTTTTCGAAATTTTCTACAACTTACAATCCAAACAACTTACAATCCAATCTACAATAATAAGCTACTTGAGCTAAATCTAACTACAACTGAAAAGAAGTAGATATAAAAAAGTTGCATGTAAAAGAAATAAACCGGAGGTAGCTCAAAATAGATCTTTACCGCCGGCTTCTTGTGAGTTTTCGATTTCTTATTCGTTTGTAGAGAATTTTACATCCCCTTTTTCGATAAGAAGTTTAAGGTCTTCAAGGCTCAGACGAGCGTTTTTCTGAAGCTTTTCGCGAGCATTATTGTGTTTCTGGCTTACTTTGCTCTCGTCTTTAGTAAGCTGCAGATCTTTTAACCTGTCAAGGTATAAAGAAAGTTCCTCCCGGCTGTTAGAAATGCCGGTCTTAAGGGGATCAATTTTTTCCTTGATTGAATTTATATTTGTGATTTTATCCGTAAGCTGGGCATGGTACATATTTGCTTCTTTTCGGATCTCATCAGCTGATTTGAAATTTTCGAGCATTTCCAGGTGACAGGCCTGAGATTCGTCTGAGAGTGAATGGATTTTTTCATGGAACTCATCGCCTTCTTTATGAATTCCCTTTGATTCTTTATATCTGTCCTGAATCTGCGCGTGTAATTCGTTTGCCTCTTTTGCAGCTTGCAGGCGTTTGCTGAGGTCATTCAATTTCTGGAATATTTTAATTTCCACCGCAAGAGGCAGCTCTTTATTAAGGAAAGAATCCAGCTCTGCTTCATATGCTTTTGAGAGAGATTCCACGCTGCCGTGGGAAAGTTTGTTGCACTCATCCCGCTGTTCCTTGAGCTCCGCAATCCCTGAAAACAGTTCCTGTGTTTTGGAATTTACGTCACTCCTTTTTTCTTTGTACTCACCGATTACCTTGTTAATCTCGTCCCTTTTATCTCTCAGTTCCTGTGCTTTTGCAACCCTTTCCTTAACTTGCTGGTTCAGGGAGTCTCTCTTCTCTTTCAGTTCGTCGATATCGGTCCTGTTTATTTTCAGTTCCTTAAAAATCGAAGCCAACTGTCTTTCGCTTTTCTCTATCCTGCTCCTGAGCTCGTTTACCTTGTCCTTCAGCTCCCGTTCGTTAAGGTTTGAAAGGTCGGCCGTTGCAATTCCTGTAGTTGAAACGTCGTTGTTCATGTACTACCACCGCGTGTTTTCGAAAAAGGGTTATACTTTCAATTTTTCCCAGTAATTTAAGGCTTCCTCGTGGCTTTCTATTTTGCTGTTGAGCCATTTATGCTGGGATTTACTTTTGGAAATCTCTTCATTCTTGCTGCCATCATCCACTTCAAGCTGTTTTTCAGACTCTACTAACTTTTTTAGTTCCATATTTGAATTTCTGGCTTCCTCTATTCTGACCTGAGTTTGAAAGATAAGGTTTTCTTCAAGCCCCGTTGTCAGAACGATTTCGCGCAAGTTTTCCATAAACAAGTCTCTAAGTTTCTGCTCCTGTTCGGGATCTATCTGACCTTTAAGTTTTTTAATATCTTCCTTAAGTTTATTGGCAGTTATCTGGTCCAGTTTCGGGAAGAGCTCCTTTTCGAGCAGTGCCTCTGCCTGATGGTAGAACTGTTGCCGTTTCTCCTTCAGGACTTCTTTTCTTTCCGCAATCCGGATTCTGGAATTCTTTGTATTTTTTACGTCCTCTTCAACCTGGCTCAGCCTGCTGCCGAGTTCTTCTAATTCCTTTCTGTCTTCTTCCAGAAACCGTTTGTGTTTTTCCACAACTGCGGAGATCAGCTCCCCTTCTGTATAAACTCTGATCCCGGCATCTTCGATGTTTCCATTCACTGTATCACAATCTGTATTTGTATTTTATAAATATGTTATTCTACCATGTCCATAGCCAGCCCGATACGCTAAACCAAACGGATGCTTACCTCATTTTAGCCTTCTAAGCCTCAATTCGGCAATCTCAGATTAAATCTTGAAGACCTGGGCATGGGGCACACAGTCGATCGTTATCACGGAGTCCGGATCAATAAACCCGCACTTTATGGCGCATTTGATAGTTTTTTCCCCAAAGAGATTTGCAGTTGTTGCTTCTTGAAGGGCTTTTTTAAGTTCTTCTTCGGAGACACATTCGCCTTCATAAAAGGCCTTGTTAATCTCCACCACGGTGTTGCCGTGTTTCAGGGTTTTCCCGAGCACTTCCTTATCACAAGCTGCAACAAGAACATGCTCTCCATTTTTATAAATTTTTAGATACATATTCTCCCTTTCAGGTAATATTTCGCCCTTTTAGTATTTACAGCTTAACCGTCTTCACATAGTTTCTATGTGTGCGACTTTTTGCTTTGGGTTTGGAAGGTATGCTTTCTCAGCAGTCATCAGAGCTTTACTCCGTCTCAAATTAATTGACAAGCCTTATATGGCTTTGATCCGGAGAAAGCAGGTCTCCTCCCTGCTTCATTTTCTTAATATACTCTTCGGCATGGGTCCTATCTATCCCGTGCTTACTTTCAGCTTCTATATACACTTCTTCCAATGGGGCTCCTTCTTTTCCGGGATGTCTCTCACTTACCTTTTTAATTACATCTCTCAGGATTTTTATCTTGTTTCTCTGGCTCATGCTTGTGCCAGACGCGATTATATCTGCGTCAAGGGCTCCTGTATCAGGATCCATACCTACGTTTTTCAGGCAATTCATAACGATTTTGATCGTTCTTTCTGCATCTTCAAGCGTGACTACATTGCTCAGGCGGACTCTCGCACTCGCTTCCGAGAGACGGACCAGGGCTTCAAGCTGCCTAGCTGTTATAGGCACAGGTGTATCTTTGCTTTCTCCTGTTTTTCGAAGGTCTGTATAAAAATTTATCAGACGGTCCCGCGCGTCGCTCTCCATTACCGGAAAAACGTTTTTCCGGGCGTGTGCAACGTATTTTCGCATGATTTCTGCTTCTATGACAGGTTCGATCACTTCCAGTTCGGCTTCAACAAACTCTTCCGTAATATGGGATCCCGGAAGTTTTTGCCGCTGCTCGAAGAGTTCTCCTGCATAATGAGATTGGATAATATGATTTGCAATCCTGCTGTCCAGGGCGTGGTTAGGGGTATCGAGCAAGACGAAGATAAGGTCAAAACGGGAAAGCAGTGCTGGAGGCATGTTTATTTGCTCTGCGAGACCCTCATACCGGTCAAAACGCCCGTATTTTGGATTCGCAGCTCCGAGGAGAGCGCAACGGGACTTAAGAGTGGCAATAATCCCGGCTTTAGCAATGCTTATGGTCTGCTGTTCCATTGCCTCATGCAGGGCGCTCTTATCCTCTGTCTTCATTTTGTCCATTTCGTCAACCGCAGCAATACCCATATCTGCCATGACAAGAGCTCCGCCTTCGATTGTCCATCTCCCGTCGTTCAGATCATCTTTTACGGCAGCCGCAGTTAAACCACTTGCAGATGCACTCCTCCCTGAAGTAAAGACGCCTCTTGGAGAGAGTTTGACCACATAGCGCAGGAGCTGGCTTTTTGCAATTCCAGGGTCTCCTACAAGCATCACATGGATGTCGCCCCTTATCCTGGCACCGTCGGGAAGGTTTTTCACCACGCCTGAAAACAATTGAAGAGCAAGAGCTTCTTTTATGTCTTCATATCCGTAGATCGAAGGGGCAACGGAGCCAACAATTTTTTCGTAGATTGCCGGGTCACGGGAAAGTTCAAGGATCTTTTCTTCGTCTTCGGGAGTTATTTCAAGTTCGTCATAATCTTTGTCCAGACGCTCTATGGAATTTGCTTCGAGTACAAGGTCATAGAAGGTAGATTTTCCATCTTTTAGAGTACGCTGGACGGATTTCAGAACCCCGTTAACTATAACTCTATCTCCAGGGGTGACGTTTCCTGTCAGGTCGTCTGCAGAGTCCACCTCCAGACTCTGGGGCTGGGAACCTCCTTTGAGGTTTTCGGGAGACTCCTGAATCTGGAGTTTCTGGGCATCGATAAAAGTAGATTCTTCTATTATAACCTTAAAGGGTCCTTTCTTCCCGCAGGTTTCGTTTTCGCAGCCTGCAAAAGGTTCTTCGAATCTGAAGCTATTTTGTTCCACAACAGTCAGGTGCCCGCACCTCAGGCACTGGAAGGCGGCTTTTATAATTCTCGGCCTGACTTCGGTAGCTTTCCTTATCATACCTTCGATTGCAACAAAACGCGAGAGGTGCTTGCTTCTTAACTCTCTTATAGGTATTCTGTTCGGGATTTTTATTGTTCTTACATGAGCCTGTTCGAAACTCTTTTCCACAGGAAGGTCAATTTCTTTCAATGCAGCCTCAGCTGCTTCTATAAGTTCTCCAGGATGCTCAAGAAACTCTTTTGAAAGCTCTCGATCAAATTTCTCTATATCCGTAAAATCCACGACAAGACTTCGCCGATCCGGATACTCATTTGCAAGCTGGAGGATTTCATTCCAGTAATAATCTTTAAAAAATCTTTTTAATTTCTCATCCCACTTGTTTTCTGTTTCAGTCATATCGTTCTCGAAACTATTTGGCTTTCATGTAAAATTTTCATTCTTCTTCAAGCTAATTTTTGCGTAAAATGATTTAAAAAAAGTTGAAAAAAACGTATAAACTTTCTGATGTAAAAACAGGCTTATTCTCATATGAACTTTTCCATGCTTTCCGAATCTTCTATTTCCTGGCTTTCAGACTCTTTTATCGTATATCTCATTTTTCTCTCTGTTTTCCTTATTATGCCCCGCAAAGTCTGAACCTCCCTCGGGGTCAGACCCGCCCTTCCGAGTATTCTCCGCAGCATCAGAAAAGTCTTATCTTTTTTGTGGGGAGGATAGTCTATTTTCTCCAGAAATTCTTCCATATGCCCGTACAGAAGCTGCAGGTCAAATCCTTCTGCAAGAGGACTGTTTCCTCCTTCAAGCTCGGAAAGCTCGTAAAGTACTACTGCAACTGCATGGGAGAGATTCATGATGGGATATATTTCAGAGGTTGGAACCGTAATGAGCATATCGAAGCTTTTAAGCTCGTCGTTCCGGAAACCGTTGTCTTCACGCCCGAACAGGATCGCAACGGTCCCGCTATACTCTTTGAGTTTCTCTTTGAGTTCTCGGGGGGTGTAAAGCGGAAGACGGATATGTTCTCCGGTCTTCAGACCCGCGACTCCTGTGGTTCCTACAAACAAGTTTGCACCTTTTACGGCCTCATCAAGACTAGAGGCAATCCTTGCCCCTTCAAGCACGTCTCGTGCATGGGAAGCCATTGCTTTTGCCTGTCCTTCGATTTTGCAGGGATTTACCAGCACCAGATCAGTATATCCGAAGTTCTTCATAGCTCTTGCAACAGATCCGACATTTCCCTGGTACATGGGTTCTACAAGCACTATACGAATCTCAAGTGACAAATTTCTCAATCCTGCGTTTTTAAAAAATCAGTTCTCAAGAGTAATTGCATTTTCCATACAGACAGTCACACACATTCTGCAACCAAGGCAGTAGGACGGGTCTTTCAGAATGCAGACCTTTTTTCCATTTTTTTCTTCTAAGGAATAAATCCTCGGGCCTTTCGGACAGGCAGCTTTGCATTTTCCACAGCCTGTACATTTCTTCTCATCAATATAAATTTTCATATCGATTATTTTTTCTATGTGTTATGATCTATCTCTTTTTCTGGTTTAATCGATCTCTTTTTCTGATTTGATCTATCTCTTTTTCTGGTTTAATCGATCTCTTTTTCTGGTTTAATCTATCTCTTTTTCTGATTTGATCTATCTCTTTTTCTGGTTTAATCTATCTCTTTTTCCGATTTGATCTGTCTCTTTTTCCGATTTGATCTATCTCTTTTTCCGATTTGATCTATCTCTTTTTCCGGTTTTAATTTTTACCTTTCTGCAATTTCTTCTTTATTTGCATCCAGAACTCTTATTTATCCCCTTAAATATATTAGTTTTAGTTTGCCAGCTAGGCATAAAGTTAAGCTGCAGGGCTCAGATTTTGCATCTGCCTTAACTGCGGCTAAACCTTAATTTTAAAACCAATCTATGTTTAAGTTATAAATTAAAGAAGAAAAGGTGATTTTATGAGTCTGGAACAGATCTTAAAAGACAACTTTAAAGGAGAAACCACTGAGGTTGGATGGTATCTTGCAATGTCGAAGGTTGCCGAGCGGGAAGGACTTGCTGATATCGCAGTCTACCTCCGCCAGATCGCCATGGACGAAGCCTGGCATGCTACCGAAGTGGCTGAAATCCTCGGACTTGTTAAAGAATCAACCCTTGAAAATCTGGAAATGATGGTGGAAGGGGAAGGCAAAGCCGAAATCGAGAAAGCTGAAGCTGCAGAACTGGCCAGGAAAGAAGGCAATACAAGAGCTGCCCTTTTCTTTGAGAGGGCGTCTCTGGATGAAGCCAGGCACAAGGCAGGACTTGAAGGCTTTGTAAAAAGGCTGAAACAACAACAATAAGAAAAAGAATACGGATCTCTGATCCGTCTTTTTCACTATTCTGAAGTCTTTTAAAGTCTTTTACGTGGCTTATGGTCTTGGTAGTATAATCACGTAGCTAGCTATCTGATTTTTTTAGCTTATCATATAGCAAACTATGCTACACTAGACAACAATCTTATATTGTTTTGAGCAATATATTCTCTGGTCTGGAACTCTTACGGATCCGGAAGTGTATCCTCAAATCCGGAAGGGTACCGGAGGATTGAGGTTCTGTATTTATAAGGGGTCTAATTTCTAGGGGGCTAAATAAGGTTTCCAGATCCGTTCATCTACGGATTCAAGAAGCTAATTCTAAAACTTCATATTGTTAGTTAGTTTCAGCCTTTGCCTCCGATGTTTGGGCATCGGCCTCAGGCTAACATAATTAGATCCTAAAAACAAACCTGAGATTATTAATTAGGAGAGTGAAAAATATGGTAAGCAAAGAATACGTTAAAGGTGACCTCCCTGAGAAAGCTGCAATCCTTCAAAGGGATAGAGAAACCTATGCAATTGCTCCACACATTCCTGGGGGGATCGTGTATCCAGAGACACTCAGAAAGATAGCTGATATAGCAGAGAAATATGGAGCCGCAGCCCTTAAGATTACATCTGCCCAGAGAATCGCAATTGTAGGGTTAAAAGAGGAAGATCTGGATGCGGCCTGGGCAGAGCTAAACTTAAAGCCCGGAGCTGCCATAGGGCTCTGCGTCCGCAGCATAAAAATCTGCCCAGGAACTACTTTTTGTAAGAGGGGCAAACAGGATGCAGTCGGGCTCGGACTGAAACTTGATGAAAAATACCATGGAATGCAGCTTCCTTCTAAATTCAAGATGGCGGTTTCAGGTTGCCAGAATTCCTGTTCCGAACCTAGTATAAAGGATATCGGAATTATGGGTACGCCCAAAGGGTTTACCCTAATGGTTGGGGGAAGTGCAGGACCGCGCCCGAGGCTCGGAGATGTAGTGGCGAAGGATCTTTCCGAAGAGCAGGTTCTGAACCTTGTTGAAAAGATAATTAGTTTTTATAAAGGATATGGGAAGCCAAGGAGGATCGGAGAAGTAATAGATGAAATAGGAATTGAGAAATTCAAAGCAGAAGTAGGGCTGTAAACCTGTTTTCTACAAAATAAACGGATTTGAGGAAAAAACTAACTTCAGGAAAGATTGAGTTTTCGAAGAGCTTTGCAGAATATACGAAGCCCGAAAACCTTCTCTCATAAATTTTTTATTTTTTGTTCTGCTTATCTTTTGCAGATTCATTTTTCTTTTTCTGCGATCTTACTTGTCAGTTTTCTGTAGCCGAATTTTTTATTTTTCTGTCCGGCAGAATTCTATAAGATTCATTTATAATCCTTATATTATAATTTTACTATTATTTTTCTTATTTTTCTTTTTTCTTTTTCTGTTCGATTACTTCCAAGCTCACCATTTTCGCGGCTCTTGCGGGCTTTTCGATGTATTGTTTGTTAATGATAACGTTTAAATATAATAGATACAAAGACTAACAGACTATTCAAACCTTATGCAGACAGTCGCTACGGTTATCATTCTGTCTTTACTGTTATTGATGTTCTATAACATGACAATTCTGAAAGCAGTATTAGTTCTCAGTTTTTGACCCATCTATAGGAGGAATAAATTATTAGCAGCGAAATGGCATATTTCTCTGGACTCTCGGATGCACTAAGAATTACGTTTGTCCAGATAATGATACTCAGCACAATAGCCATTGTGGTTTTCTTATATGGTATGATTATTAACTTCCAGAAGTGGGGATCAGGAGTAACAGGTTACGGCCTTGAACCCCAGGAAGGAAAAAAGGGAAGTGCAATCAGGTTCCTTAAAACCTGGTGGGACCAAGTCACAGAAGAGTCTCATCATCATGGAAAGCCTATTTTAGAGGTTCTCATTCTTGACATTCTTTTCCAGAGAAGAATCCTCAAAAGAAGCCCTCTTCGCTGGTTCATGCACTTTACTATTTTCGCAGGCTGGATGACCCTTTTTGCTCTGTCAGGAATGATGTTTGGAGTCGAAATGACCGAAAAAATCGGAATCGAGCTTCCGTTCACCCCCGCCGAGTTTAGAGAAATGCTCGCCGTTCCGAACTATATCTTTGGGTACATCCTGCTTATCGGAGTCCTCATTGCAGTAGTTAGAAGGCTCTTTGTTTCTGAAGTCAGGGAAGCTTCCATTATGTATGATTGGATTCTGCTAGGAGGAGTTTTCTTAGTCACTATTTCCGGTTTTATTGCCGATGGAATCAGGACCGGATTTATCTGGGGCTTTGGGCTTGACCCAACAACAGCACCACCGGCAGCTCTCTTCCACTCCGTAATTTCCCTGTTCTTCTGTATCGCATATATTCCCTACAGTAAATACATTCACGTAATCGCCACACCCCTTGCAATCCTTGCAAACAAAGGAGGCGAATAAAAAGATGGCAAAACGTACCCCCTCAATCGATACGAAGAATCTTACCGCAGTCCAGCTTATGGAGCTCGACTCCTGTACCCGCTGCGGTGAATGTGTAAAATGGTGTCCGACTTATGCTGCTTCCGGCCAGAAACCAGGATTAGCTCCAAGAGACAAAATCCTGCGCTGGAGGCAGTACATGAACAAGTCCTACGGAGTTAAAGCAAGACTTTTTGGTCCGGAGGAAATCCCTCAGGCCGAGCTTGAAGAATTCAAAGACGATGTACATGGCTGTACGACCTGCGGTATCTGTGCAACAGTTTGTGAATCCGGTATCAACACCGTGGAACTCTGGGAAGCCCTTAGGACAAATCTTGTCAAGAAAGGAATAGGCCCTTATGGGAAGCAGAATATGTTTCCGAAACTTATCGGGCAGTACCACAATCCTTACCTGCTTGACCAGAAAGACAGGCTTGCCTGGGTTCCTAAAGACGTGAAAATTGAAGACAAAGCAGACATTGTCTATTTCACCGGCTGTACTGCAGGGTACAAGCAGCTTGCCCTCGCCTTTGCAACATCCCGCGTGCTTAACAAGCTGGGTATTAAGTTTGCCATGCTCGGGGAAGACGAATGGTGCTGCGGCTCCGCTCTTATCAGGACAGGCCAGATGCACATCAATGATCTGCCCCGCGAAACTGCAAAACACAACGTCGAAGCTATCAAGAAAAAAGGTGCCAAAAAAGTTCTCTTTGCATGTGCAGGCTGTTTCCGTGCTGCAAAAGTAGACTGGCCAAGACTTCTCGGCCAAGAGCTGCCTTTCGAGGTTGTTCACATCACCGAGTTCCTTGCAGACCTGATAAAGAAGGACAAAATTAAATGGGAAAAGTCTATTGACAAGACAATTACCTATCACGATCCCTGCCACCTTGGCCGCCACGTAGGCGTCTTTGATGCTCCCCGATATGTGCTTTCTCACATTCCGGGCGTCACGTTCGTTGAGATGGACAGGGTAAAAGAATTCCAGCGCTGCTGTGGAGCCGGCGGTGGTGTAAAGGCAGGTATCCCTGATCTCGCTCTTGCAGTTGCAGAATCCAGGGTTAAGGATGCTCTTGAAACCAATGCAGATATTCTCTCCAGTGCATGTCCCTTCTGCAAGAGGAACCTGATGGACGGCCGTGACGCTCTCAAAGCTGACATCGAGGTCGAAGACGTCATTGTACTGGTTGCCCAGGCTCTGGGCCTCAGTGTAGAAGAGCCCAAACAGGGATGAAGGCTGGTTCCTTTCCAGCTTTCTTTATTTCTCTTTTTCTAATTCTTTATTTCTCTTTTTCTAATTCTTTATTTCTCTTTTTCTAATTCTTTATTTCTCTTTTTCTAATTCTTTATTTCTCTTTTTCTAATTCTTTATTTTTACTATTTTATAGTAAAACTTAAATACCGATACTTCCCTCCCCTTGAACATGTATATTTCTTACGAATTCCTCGGGAAAATATTCATATACCTGATACTTTTTACTCTTGCAGGTACCGGGATTGCCCTTCTCATAGGAGCTTACTCATTTAAAAATCACAAAATTATTTTTCCGGAATTCGTGCTGTTCACCCTCTATCTTTTCTATTCCCCTGCAAGGTGGCTCTGTAAAGTTTTCAGGATAAGAGAGACTCTTGTTGACGACATCCTTATTGATGTCCGAAATGCTGTTATGTATGATGATTTCCTGCATACCAAAGGCAAGAAGATTTTGCTTCTTCCTCAGTGTTTGCGCCACCCCAACTGTAAGGCCAGGTGCGATCCGGTTTACGGCTATGAGTGCAAACGCTGCGGGCTTTGTGATATCTCAAAAATCTCCGATGCTGCTGACAGGTGCAATTTTCGAGTTTTTGTAGTTCCGGGGGGAAGTTTTGTCAAAAAAATTTTTAAGGAATACAAGCCTGAGGCCTGTCTGGGAGTCGCCTGCTACAATGAACTTTCAGAAAACATGCAGGCCGTATCTTTTGTTCCTGTTCAGGGTGTTCTTCTCCTCAAAGACGGTTGTTTCAATACTGAAGCTAATGTTGAGGAAATAATTCAAAAAATGGAGATGTGCAATGTATAACCTTATCGGAAAGGCACTTTTTTATTCCATCATTATATCCCTTGTTCTCTCAAGTATGGCTCTGGTTGTCAGCAGACGAAGCCTTAAACGAAGAGTTCATCTGGCAGGTTTTTTTGTAAATATACTCGATTTCTTTTATCTGCCTCTAAGGCAGATTTTCCTTAAATTTTCGGATACCCGTGTCCTGGACAAATGGATGGCATCTCTGAAAAATGAAGCCTATAAATCTGCTTTTGCAAAGACAAAAAAAAGGATTATTCTGGCTCCTCATTGTATGCGGAGCCTTGACTGCCCGGCCTACTCCACGCAAACAGGAATCCAGTGTAAATCCTGTGGGAAATGTGTCTTTACCCAATTGAAAAAAGACGCCGAGAAATACGGATATAAAGTATTCATTCTTACGGGTTCTTCCTATGTAAAAAATATTCTTAAAATGGAAGCAGCCGATGGTGTCCTTCTTATTGCCTGTGACTATGAAATCAATAAAGTTATGCGTGCGCTTAAAGGGAAAGGCGTTGTGAGCTACGGTATTCCTATGGAAAGAGACGGCTGTTTCGGAACAGAAGTGAATTATCAGAAGGTCCTTAATGTTTTTGAAATTTTTAAAAATTTAGCAAATTAAAAATTGAGTAGATATTAGTATTTACTTCTTTTTTGATGCTTTTTTCTTTTCACCTTCCCTGTTTTTCTTCATCCTATCGTAATTTTGAACTAATATCAACACTTAAAATTAGATCCTGATTAAATAGATGTGAAATTTAGATCCTGATTAAATAGATGTGAAATTTAGATCCTGATTAAATAGATGTGAAATTTAAATAATCTCAGGATATTTTTGAGGGTGCTATATGCATGTATGACGTAATCATCATAGGTGGCGGCCCTTCCGGAGCGTCGGCCGGAAGAAGGGCAGGAAAGCTTGGCCTGAATACACTGCTGCTCGAGAAAGAAGAATTTCCCAGATACAAGCCCTGCGGAGGAGCGCTTTCGGAGCATGCAATTTCTTATCTTGATTTTGAACTCCCTCAGGACATTATTGAATGGGAAATTACAGGGGCAAAGGTTGTTTTCAAAGATCAGTTGATAAAAGCAAATAAAGATTATCGTCTATCTGTACTTGTCTCCAGAGATAGATTTGATAATCTTCTGCTTGAAAAGGCAAAGGAAACAGGGACCGAAGTCCATACAGGGGAAAAGGCTCTTTGCTGCAGGGAAATGCCTGACTGTGTTGAAGTGGAGACTGAAAAGGACGTATACAGGGCAAAGTTCGCAATCGTTGCCGAAGGAGCTCACGGACTGGTCAAAACATGCGTGCGGCCTGCAGATACCAGGGGGGAATACGGCATATGCGTAGTCACTGAAATTCCTGCCGAAGAAAGAGAAATCGAAGAGCGTCTGGGAAAAAATGTGGAGCTGCAGTTTGGAGTTGCTGGCGGTGGATACGGTTGGGTTTTTCCCCACAAAACCTATTACTCCGTTGGAATTGGCGGGGTCGTCAAGGACTTCCCACATCCGAAAGAGTCCATGCTTGATTTTCTGAGGAAAAATGGCTTTTCAGGCGAGTATAAACTTCACGGGCACAAGATCCCCTGGGGGGGGTTGAAACGAAAAATCACGGGCTCAAAGGTACTCTTGAGTGGGGACGCCGCGGGTTTCGTAGACGCTTTCTCGGGTGAAGGGTTAGCTTATGCCATCAGTTCCGGGCAGTTTGCTGCTGAAGTGATTGCAGGAATTTGCCTCTGTGATGGAAACATCAAAGATCTGAGCAGATATGAGGCCTTCTGTCAGGCAGAGTTCGGGACTCATCTCAAATATTCATTGATATTTTCCAAGATAATGCACCGTTTCCCGGACTACACATTTAAAATTTTTACGTCAAGTGAAAAAATGATTGATAAATATCTTGAGGTTGTGGATTTCAGGATTAATTATAAAGATTATCTGGGCTGGTGCCTTTTGAACTTCAAACTCAGGTAATTAAGAAGGCGTCTTAACATGTATGACCTGATTATAGTTGGAGGAGGGCCTTCAGGAGCATCGGCCGGAAGAAGGGCAGGAAAGCTTGGCCTGAATACATTGTTACTTGAAAAAGAAGAATTTCCCAGATACAAGCCCTGTGGAGGAGGGCTTTCGGAACATGCGATTTCTTATCTTGATTTCGAGCTCCCTCAGGATATTATTGAATGGGAAGTCACGGGGTTGAGGGGTGTTTTCAAAGACCAGATGATTGAGGTGCATAAGGATCACCGTCTATCTACGCTGGTGTCTCGAAATGTTTTCGATAACTTCTTGCTCGAAAAGGCGAAGGAAACCGGCATTGAAGTACACACCGGAGAAAAGGTTCTGAGCTGTACGGAAAAACCTGAATTTGTGGAAATAATTACAAAGGAAGGAATTTATCAGGCAAAATTTGCTATCGTTGCCGAAGGCGCACATGGGCTCCTCAAAACCTGTGTTAGGCCTGCAGACAATGATGAAGAATGCGGGATCTGTGTGGTTACCGAAATCCTGGCTGAAGAAGAAGAGATCGAAAAAAGACTTGGTAAAGCTGTAGAAATGCACTTTGGGATTGCAAACGGCGGATATGGCTGGGTTTTTCCTCATGGGAATTATTATTCAGTAGGAATTGGAGGGGTTGTTAAGGATCTTTCTCACCCGAAGGAAACAATGCTTAAGTTCCTGAAGGATAATGGTTTTACCGGGGATTACAAACTGCACGGGCATAAGATCCCCAGAGGTGGCGTTAAAAGGAGAATTACTGGCTCCAGAGTTCTCCTCGTTGGAGACGCCGCCGGATTTGCGGACGCTTTCTCAGGTGAAGGGTTAGCCTATGCCATTAGCTCAGGGTAGTTTGCTGCCGAAGTGCTTGCCGAGATTTGCCAGCAGGGAGAAAAACTAAAAAATCTTCATAAATACGAATCTATTTGTGAGGCAGAATTCGGAACTAACCTTAAGTATTCCCTTGTTTTTTCCAGATTGATTCACAGTTTCCCGGAAATCTCTTTCAAATTGGCTATAAACAACAGAGAAATTCTGGACAAATATCTCGAGGTTGTGGATTTCAGGATTAATTATAAAGATTATATGCGCTGGTCTGTCCTGAATTTCAAACTAGGGCGATAAACGTAATCAGAAGCTTTTATCAGACTTTAATTGGATACTTTGCCCCTATTTCCTCTATCTTTTTATTGTTTCGGCTTTATATAATTTATAGGGCAGGTCATTAACTCAGGTATATCCAATGACTGCCTTTAGTCCGTAAGCAGGTGTCCTAGTATGTATGATCTGGTTATAATAGGAGGAGGACCTTCAGGAGCATCGGCGGGAAGGATAGCAGGAAAAAAGGGACTTTCAACTCTCTTGCTCGAGAAAGAAAATTTTCCCAGATATAAGCCCTGTGGGGGGGCTCTCTCTTCCTATGCTGTATCTTGCCTGGATTTTAAGCTTCCTAAATCTGTAATTGAGAGAAATATCTCAAATGTAAGAATTCATTTCAGGGATAGCTTTGTAGAGGGAAGGAAGGAGGGCAACTTAGCCTTACTAATTTCCAGAAAAGTCTTTGACAATCTTCTGCTTGAAAAAGCCAGAGAAACGGGAATTGAGATTCGTACCGGGGAAAAGGTTCTGGACTGTGTTGAAAAAGAGGATTGTGTTGAGGTCAGAACCACGGATAACACTTATCTGGGAAGGTTTGTTCTTATTGCTGAAGGCTCAGGTGGAGTTCTTAAATACAAGGTAAGGTCAAGAGACCGAAGAACAGAATACGGTCTGGGTTTTGTGTCGGAAATACCTGACAGGGATGAAGCAATAAGGAACCGATTCCCAGGCACTATAGATATCCACTTCGGAATTACACGTGGAGGATATGGCTGGATTTTTCCCCATGCAGGGTACTATTCTGTGGGGATTGTGGGAACAGCCAAATATCTTGAGCATCCGAAAGAGGTAATGCTAAATTTTCTTCAGGAAAATGGTTTTTCCGGGGAATTTCCGATCCATTCCCACATTATTCCGGCAGGTGGGATAACAAGAAAAACAATAAATTCAAGACTTCTTCTCAGTGGGGATGCAGCAGGTTTTGTTGATGCTTTTACTGGGGAAGGTATGGCCTATGCCATCCGGTCGGGGCAGCTTGCTGCAGAGGCAGTTGCCGATGTTGTGATGTACGACCGGAAGTTAAGCAAACTTAAAGTATACGAATCAAATTGCAGGCAGGAGTTTGGAAACTACCTTGCCAGTTCTCTTAAACTGGAGAAAATAATGCACCGTTTTCCGGAAATCTCTTTCAAAACGGCTATTTGTAACAGGGAAATTCTGGATAAATACCTGGATGAAGCGGTAATCAATAGAAAACATAAAGATTACCTCCGCTGGTTGTTGCTGAATTTCTGTCTGGCTGAACCCGCTTCCAGAATTAAGTCTCTTACAATGGAAACGATCAATAAAAAATGATGGAAAATAATAGTTGATTTTAACAGTTGATTGAAGCCATTAAAACCTGAGTTCCCAAATTTTAAGCGCATACGCCTAATTCCACAAGTCTGATAGGTCAGATGATTGTGATTTTGAAATTAGAACCTGCAGTTCATGTGCTTAAGTTTAAGCACATAATTCGATATTATGAGAAGTTTATGCGCCTAAAAAAGCGGAACTTAGGTTAAAAAGAGGAAGAAAAGGTGAAAAAGGAACATTGTTATGAGAAAAATGAAAAAGGACATGAAACAAGGAATTGAAAAGGAAAAAGACATGAAACAAGAATTGAAAAGGAAAAGGACATGAAACAAGAATTGAAAAGGAAAAGGACATGAAACAAGAATTGAAAAGAAAAAAGACATGAAGAGAAAAAGGATATAAAGAAAATAGAATAATTTTATGTAGAAAATAGAATAATTTTATGCGAGTGAGGCACGTAAGCTCCCTTCTGTTCTGCAAAAATTTCCTGTCACCCATCAGTGAAGGAAACGATCCTTGATGATTCTTGCAGTGACGGCATTCGGCTATGCGTTTCCAAAAACAATCGGGAGATTCCGGACTGCTCTTTATTCCCAATTTCCAACTTGCACCCACGAGGATTCGCCGTTTCATCCACTCTCCCTGAGACCTCAGCGTCTGCATCATCGCATTTTCAGGGGATGGTTATCGTTTCTGTGCCAGAGCCCGGGCTCTCGCCCGACATCCTTTACAGATGTTCGTGTGTCCGGAGCGGTGGGGAGACTTTCCTCAGACCCGAAGGCCCGTCAACCGTCCAGCCTCTCTCGCACGTTAATTATAATTGACCCTATATATTTTCTAGTTCTATATATCTTTTTGGGAACCCGCATCTACAAAAGATTGGGAAACCGGATTTATCTACAACAATTCATAATACTTTCATTTGTTTTCAGATCAGCTTAAGATCAGCTTATATAGGTACCTCAGTTCCTTATACTCTATTTAAAGTTTATGTATTCAGGATGCGTCCAAATATTAATATATATGCGCTGTAATCCGTACCTTATAGATGGACTTTTCCATCTTCAAAGATTATCCGAAAGAAAATATCGTTACTTTAATATTTGACAATAACTATCATTTTTCAGTCAGTTTCCAGGCTTATTTTTAAGAGGTAAAACATGAGTGATTGTCTGTTCGATCTGCATATTGGATATGTTCGTTTTAAAAACCCTATCGCACTGGCGCCTATGGCAGGTATAGTCGACGGCGCTTTTGCCAACCAGTATGCAGGCAATGCCGGGCTGGTAGTTCTTGGAGCTTTCAATCTGGATAAAGCTTCAATTGCTGTTGCATCAGATCTTGTAGCCAGGGGTAGAAAAGAGTTCATCTCCGATGAACCCATGGAGCTTATAAAAAAGGAAATCCGGGCAGTAACATCAGGAAGTGCTGTAGCGGTAAATGTCAGGAGTACCACACTTGAACCTCTCATTGAAGCTGCAAAAATCATCAAAGAAGAAGGAGCAATCCTTGAGTTAAACGCTCACTGCAGGCAGCCCGAAATACTCGAAGCAGGAATTGGAGAAGCTCTTCTCCACGACCTTCCAAGGCTTTCTGCCTGGATCAAGGCAATAAAGGAAACCGGAGTCGTGCTTTCAGTAAAAGTGAGGGCAAATGTTGTTAATGACATCGAACTTGCCAGGCTTATTGAGAAGTCGGGTGCGGACATCATACATATTGATGCAGTACTGGAAGGTTTCGGAGCCGACCTTGATGCGATCCTCAATTACAGGGATGCCACAAGGCTCTTCCTTATAGGTAACAACTCTATCACGGATTTTGAGGCAGCAAAGGATATGTTTTCCCGCGGTGCCGATATGGTGTCTGTTGCCAGAGGGGCCATGCAGAATCCTGAACTGATAAATGAACTTGTGGAGAGTATTAATTCCTATCAGAAATCTATTGGCTGGTATAATGCCCCCAAGCACGTTTGCAGTGAGGGAGACTTCAGAGCTCTGGCTTTTTGTTGCCTGCCCGTGAAACCCTGTCCTGTACATGAAAAATTCCGAAAATTGGGTTATACAGCAGAAGAGTTCGCCAGGACAAAGTTTGAATTTGCGAAGGGTACAATGCTGGAGTACGGAGCAGATACATGTTTCGGAAGCCTTGTCTGGTGCTGTAAAATCACCAAGCCCTGCTGGATCAGGGATGGTGCGTTACACACAATCGGCCTTTCTGATGTAGAGTACATGAAACTAAAAGAGCAACTGGCAAAATACGTACTGGACCATGCCAGGATTCCGGTAAATGAGTCACATTAACACTGGTTATTCCTGCCTCACTTCTGAGGAGGCGAAAAACCCACAGATATCGAGTCTGATTGCCCGCTGTGCCCAGCTTGCTATGTTACTTGAGGTATCTGCTTCTCCCAAGCCGGGAAATGTGGATCGGGAACATAACTATCCTGATACCTGCTTTGAGCATTTTGTGGCTTCTTCAGTAAGTGTTTACCCCGTACTCGAACTGGCTGCAAGAAGTAGAAGTGGGATAGGGGCACTTATCAGAAGTGCAGTTTATGAGAGTTCTTCCTGGCAGCAGGGAGGAAATACTCATTTTGGGGCTTTTTTGCTGCTGATCCCCCTTTCAATGGCTGCAGGAGAGTTATTCGATTCACGCAGCAGAGTTCATTTTAAGCTTTCACCAGATGAATTTGAAGAGCTTGTTGCCCGTGCCCACGCTTTTGTCCGGGAAACGGACTGTGAGGATGCTGTCGAGTTCTACAGAGCTTTTAATGTGGCTGGAGTCAGAGTTAACAGTGTGGATGAATTAAGTCTTGGAGATCCGGAATCAACTGCCGAAATCAGGGAACAGGAAGTTACGCTTTACAAGCTTATGGAGATAGCCAGAGGGTATGATCTTATAGCAAATGAGTGGACTTCGGGCTTCGGACGCTGCCTTGAGGGAGCAAAGAATATAACTGAGTTCATGCAGGCCCTGAATTCCGGAGCTGAAAACTCAGTTTTGAACTGTTCAGGCACAGGTATCAGTGAAGCTATTGTATACACTTTTCTGAAACTGCTTTCCAGGCACAGGGATACTTTCATTCAGACCAAGTTCGATAAAGATACTGCAGATTACGTCTCATCCAGGGCAGGTGAGATTCTCTCCTCCTGGGAAGAGCCTTCAGGCCGTATGACCAGAGACTTTGAATTGTTGCTTCCTGCAGTACAGGAGTTTGATCATGAACTTCTCAAAAAAAGAATCAATCCCGGTTCGACAGCTGATATCATTATCGCCGGACTTTTCATTTCCCTTCTGGGGGGACTGCGCTTTTGACCGAACTTTTTTCTGAATGCATAGAACAAGGAAGCGAATTTTCCTCTGTTGATCTTTCTTCGTTCGGGATCCGCGAAGGAATTTCCGAAACAATAGTAAGTACAGGCCTGGAATTCCCTAACGCTGCCCCTATAGGAATAATCGTAAAGGGTGGAGGACCTTTTGTCCGGCTTTTCAAGGGCAGTCATACCTGGGCAAATGTCCTTAAAGAAAAGTACCTGGCAGCGAACATAGTTTACAATCCCCTGCTTTTTGTGCGTTCAACTTTTTTTGATCTTGAACCCTTCGAGTTTGACTATGTGTCTGTGCGCGGGTTCAATTTCCCCATCCTGAAAGAGGCCGCAGCCTGGATCATTTTTGAGTGTGTCAATCTTAAGAATACGGATCAGGCCCTTGTAGCCGATCTTATTCCCATAGAGACAGGTTTCAATGAGGCGAATCGAAAAGACCTCCCTGTACCCAACAGAGGTTTTAATGCAGTGCTTGAGGCTACAGTCCATGCAACCCGCTACCAGCTTTCAAGAGACGAAAAATACCTAAAATTAATAAGGCATTATGAAACTCTTGCTTCCAAGTGCGGGGGAGAAAACGAGAAAAAGGCCATGAAATTGCTTAATGAAGTGCTTGGGCTCTGAACTCCTGTCCTGACTATGATCAGCTACACGATTAAAGCTTCTGGTTTCTCGCTTTCATTATTTTGAACCTTTTTTTGGAAAATTATATTATCTTCCTCTGGCATGATTTCTTTTCATGAGTTTTCAGAGAATCGCCTGGGGTATTACAGGTGCCGGCCATTTCCTGGACCGCAGCTACCAGGTCTTTAAGGAAATTAAGCTGAGAGACCCTCAGATTTCAGTAAATACGTATATATCGAGAGCCGCAGAAGAAGTGCTGCGTATGTACGGGCTTGAGCAAAAGCTTGTGAAAATATCCGGAGGAGACTATCTTGAAGAGATCTTCAGGGAAAGTGAGCAGGGCTCAAGTTCTCCAAAGGTAGGGCGCTTTCTTCTCGACAGGTATGATGCACTCTTCGTCACTCCTGCAACCTCAAACACGATTTCGAAAATTGCTTATGGGATTGCCGATTCCCTTGTAACCAACGCCGTTGCCCAGGCCGTAAAAGGGAAAGTACCTGTTTATATTGTGCCTGTGGATATCGAAGGCTCAATCGTATCGGAAATGCCCTATAACATTGACCGGAAACAGTGTAAGCACTGCGAAAACTGTCCTCCGAGAGAGAATTGCCCTCATGGGGCAATCACTGAAAAAAAAGGCTTCACAGACCAGATCGAACTTCTGAAATGCAAAGGCTGCGGAATCTGCAAAGAACTGTGTCCTTATGGCGCTATCAAAGGCGGGCCTGTGGAAGTCCTTGTCAGGGATGTAGACATGCGTAACGTTGAGATTGTAAAAAGGCTGCAGGGAATAACCGTGCTTGAAAGCCCGGAAACCATTCTGGATTTCTTTTGAATTTGTCGTTTCCAGCTCATTTTTCTTTCCCTTCTTTCTTTTCCTTCTTTCTTTCCCTTCTTTCTTTCCCTTCTTTCTTTCCCTATTCTTTTTTCGCTGAACCTAAAAAATAATCTCTAATGCTTTGTAGAAGCTTTCAAGGAAATCTGTCAGTCTTTATGAAAAATTAGGGTTCTGAAAGGTTATTAATTAATTATTTTCAGCCTCCCATTTTCGAGCAATCCGCAGCTTTCAGACATAAAACGGATAACAACTTCATCATGAGATATCAGGAGATAGCCTATATTCTTCTCGGCCTGCACCTTTTTAAGCATGTGGAGGATCTGAGCCTGGACCGAGACATCAAGGGCAGAAGTCGGTTCGTCAAGCACAATGTATTCAGGTTCGAGCAGGAGGATCCGGCCGAGGGCAAGGCGCTGGAGCTGGCCTCCTGAGAGCTGTGAAGGGTAGCGAAAAAACACTTCCTCTGGAAGGCCTATAGTCATAAGCATCTCTCTTGTCTTTGAGGCATGTTCCGTGCCGAGAACCTTGAAGAGTGCCAGGACTTCGGAAACTGAGTTCCCTATTGTTTTCCGCGGGTTAAAAGCATCCGAAGGGTCTTGAAACATTATCTGGACTCTGCGGCGAAAGGCTGCATGCACGGTTTTTTTAATTCCGGAAAGCGGAGATCCGTTATAATACACAGTGCCTTCTGTGGGCTTCTCAATCCCGGCAATTACTCTTCCAAGTGTGGTTTTCCCTTCTCCAGACGGACCCATCAGCCCGAAAGTCGTGCCTGGCTTGATTTCGAACGAGACTTCCCGAAAAATGCATCTTCCTCTGCTCAGCAGGCCTGTCCCGTATGTTTTTGATAGGTGGTCTGCTCTCAGGGATATAGAAAACACCTCACAGCCCTTCCATCAATTTCTTTAAGCTCGGGATGAACCTGAATGCAGTATTTTTCCCTGAGTGGGCATCTCGGGTGGAATCTGCAGCCCAAGGGAGGGCTATTGAGTGGAGGAGAAAAACCGGGTATGGGGATAAAGCCCTTTTCAGGCAGGCTGTTCAGGAGCCCTCTGGTGTAAGGGTGTAAAGGTTTCTCAAAAACGCTTGAAGAGTCCGCAAGTTCAATTATCTCTCCTGCATACATCACGGCAATCCTGTTTGCAAGCCTCTGCACAAAGCCAAGGTCATGGCTTATGAGAAGCAGGGAAGTCTTCCTTTCCACTTTCAGCTTCTTAAGCTCAGTTTCCAGTTCGGCTACGCATTTTTTGTCAAGCCCTTTGCTGGGTTCATCTGCTATCAGGAGGGCAGGGTTAAGCATGGTTGAAGCAGCTATCAAAAAGCGCTGGTTCATCCCTCCTGAGCACCACGAGGGGTAATAATTAATGCACTCAGAGAAGTTTTCAAAGCTCATACATTTCAGGGCTATCGCAGCTCTGGAAAGAGCTGCCTTTTTCTTTTCCTTCTGGTGCACACGCAGGGGTTCTGCAAGCTGATGCCCTATGGAATACACAGGATTAAGGGCCAGGGACGGATCCTGGAAAATAATAGCAATTTCTTTTCCTCTGATCTTTGTCATTTCTTTTTCGTTCAGTCCAAGCAGGTTTTTTCCCTTGAATTCTACAGCCCCTTTTACCCTGGACTCAGGGGGCAGAAGATGCATAATTGTATGTGCGACCACAGATTTCCCGCAGCCTGTCTCTCCCACAAGGGCCAGAGTTTCGCTTTCTCTAATCGAAAAGGAAATGCCTGAAAGTACGGTTACGGTTTCTATCCCCTGAAAAGATACCTCAAGGTCCCTTACTTCAAGCAATGTGCTACTGGCATGGGACTTCATGATATATTTGCACCTTCTTCTGAGTATTCTTTTTCCTTTGCTTCAAGCCCGAACCCTACAAGTGCGATAGACAGCACACAGAAGGTGATACAGATGCCGGGCGGCATGTACCACCACCACATATCCCGGATAAAACCACCCCGAAAAAAAGCAAAAGAGAGCATTATTCCCCAGCTTTTCAGACTTATGTCGCCAAGTCCCAGAAAGGAGAGTGAGGCTTCGGAAATCATTGCCGAAGCTATTGCCAGCATGAACTTGGGCAGCAGGACATGGATTATGTTTGGGAAAATGTCCGAGGTCATGATGTGGTAGGGGGAAAAACCCATGCATTGGGCGCTTTTGACGTAGCCTGCTTCCCTGAGCTGCAGGGCCTTTGAACGGGTGACTCTGGCAGTGGATTCCCAGGACAGAAGGCCAAGAACAAGGATCAGGATCCAGATACTCGGCCGCAGAAATGCTCCCAGAACTATAATAAGAGGGATTTTCGGGATAACAAGGACAACATCAGTAAAGCCCATTAGCAACTCATCAAGGACCCCCCTGAAATAGCCTGCACAGAGACCTAACACAGTTCCGATAAGAGTTGAGATCAGAGCTGCCGCAAAACCTACTGTAATTGAGATCCTTGCCCCGAATACCAGTTCTGAAAGGATGTCATTTCCTATGTCGTTTGTCCCTAATAGATGTCTTCCCGAAGGGGCTTCATAGGGTATGAAACGCTCTTCTGGGGCATAAGGAGCAAGACTGGAAGGAAAAAATGCCATAAACAGGAAAAATGTAAAGAGAAGAATGCTTATCCAATTGAATAATGCAAGGGAGCTCTCATGTTTTCGGAAACTCCGGAATGAAACTTCTCCAAAGAGTTTGAAACCGGGCTTTTCCTGCCGTTTTTCAGAATTCTCCTCTACGCAAGCTTCTTTCATGCAGGAACCTTCAATACAGGCAGATTGGCTCATGCAGGTCTCCTTACCCTGGGGTCGATTAAGGCATAGAGCAGGTCAGCAAGCATGTTCGCGAGCAGGGCAGTAAAGGCGATTACCAGAAATGCTCCTTGAAGCAGCGGATAATCTTTTCCCATTATTGCATCGTAGATCAGGAGCCCCATACCATTTAAGGAAAAGACGATTTCTATGAACAATGCTCCACTGAAGAGAAATCCGAAATCCAGGGCAAGCAGGGTAATGATGGGGAGCGAGGCATTTTTTATGATATGTCTGAAAAGTATGCCGGTATCGTGCAAACCTTTTGCTCTGGCATACAGTGCGTAAAGCTGCTCCTTTTCCTGAATCACGCTTCCGCGCATGACCAGAAAGTTTCTGGATGCTGAAAAGACAGACATTACACAGGTAGGCAAAAAGAGGTGATGCAGCACACTTCCTATTTCAGGGGTATCATAAAAGCCCTTGGAGGGAAAGAGTCCCAGTTTGAAAGCAAAGAGATAGAGGGTAAGGAGGGCAAGAAAGTAAGGTGGGATACAGGAGATCACAACAAAAGCGAAACTTGTTAAACGGCTCACTTTTTTTTTCGGTTTCCATCCGGCAAGGGCTCCGAGAAATCCTCCCAGCAAGGACCCGATAACCACTGATATTCCCACAAACAGGAGGGTCCATTCCATCTTATTCAGAAGGATTTCTGCTACAGGGGCGTGAAGGTGATAGGAATGCCCCAGGTCCAGGTGCAGGAGGTCCGAAAGGTAGGATGCGAACTGCTCGGAGAGGGGCATGTTAAGCCCCAATTCGAGCCTCAGTTCTTCCATCATTTTTTCTGAAATATAAACATCTTCGCCAATCAGGTTTTTTATTGGGTCTCCAGGCATGAGCCTTGGGAGAGTAAAGTTGATGACGGCTATGAGCATGAATGAGGCAAAATACCTGGTTACTTTTCTTGCTATCCCTGACATCGCTCTTTTTTCCCTGCTCTGACATCGTTTTTATTTTTCCTGCCTTTTTCTGCTATCGGATTTTTTTCAGAAACTACGTTTTACGCCTCTACTTCTCTTACATTTACAAAAGTGTCCAGATTATAGATCCCGTAAAGAGGGTCAGAGTACCAGCCTTCGAAGTGCCTGTTAAACGGGGTAACCGATTTGCTCCAGTAGAGGGGAACTGCAGGCAAGTTTTCTGCGTAGTAATCCTGCAACTCATATGCGTAATCATGAAGTTCTGCAGGATCCGTGGTTGCAAGGATATCGTCGCAGAGCTGCAGGAACTCGGGATCTTCCACATTATGCATCACACCCTGGCCTGTCCGTCTTGAATCAAAATATCCACTCCCCCAGCTTGCATGCATAAGCATACCCCAGGGGGTGGAGCGGATTACTGTCAGGTCATAATCATAACTGTCCTTAAGAGTAATCCAGGTATCTGCATCTGCAGTTTTGAGCTCTGAGGAAAGGCCAATCTGTTCAAAATATTCATCAAGAAGCTCGCCTGTGCGGGCGTACTCAGACCGGATAAGGATTTCAAGCTTGATGTCTTTTCCATCTTTTCCTTCCAGAATTCCATTCCCATTGCTGTCTGAGTATCCGGCTTTTTCCAGGTTTTCTTTAGCTTTTTCTGGGCTGTACTCAAGTTTTTCTGTTTCCTTGAAATTTTCCATGGCCGACGGCACAAAGCCGCGATTAGGAACTTCTCCGTACCCCAGGGTCTCGAGTCTGACAAGCTCTTTGTAATTTATGGCATAGGCCAGAGCCTCTCTGAATTCCGGATCAGAAAACGGGGCTTTCTTCAAATTAAGGGCCAGGAAAACAAGTCCGATGTCTGTCTTTTCCAGAAAGTCGAAGTCTCCGGTTTTTTCTAGCTGCTCAATACCTGAATAAGGGTATGATCCTGCGTATTTATAGTAAGTGTCAACGTCCCCATTTTTAAGGGCCAGGGTGGCAACGTCCACATTTGAGTAAAAATGAATCTCCACAGTCCCAGATACCGGAGCCTTTCCTTTCCAGTAAGGGTTTTTCTCGAAAATGAGTTTTCCGGCATTGAGGTCTATCAGTTTGAGATAGTAGGGTCCGCAGCCGACATAAGGGCCATTGCTTATGTATTCCAGGGGGTTTTCGATTGTTTCCCACACATGGGCAGGGAGGAGGTTGTATGTTGCAAATTCCATATTGACCCGGGTGTAAGGTTTGTTAAATTTGAAGGTCACGGAATTGTCGGCGTCCGAAACCGTTGAACTCTCCAGGGTATCGTTAATCCAGCTGGCCCAGGGTGTCTCTTTCCCGTAGTAGCGGATTGAGAACTCAATGTCTTCTGGGCTCACCTTTTCTCCGTCACTCCAGTAGAGGTCGTCTTTGAGGTAAAAGGTCCAGCACGTGTTATTTTCCGATACATTGTAGCTTTCTGCAAGCTGCCCGACAAGATGCCCTTCTGCGTCCATTTTCATGAGGGGTGGATTTGAAAGATGGGTAAAAACTCCCAGGTTTGAATCCCCAATGAAGGATGCAGATTTTATTGCACTTGGGGTTGCGATTTTCAGGACTGCTCCTTCAGAATCTGCTGATTGCTGCACATCTGCGGCTGCTGCTTCGGAGATTACTCCTGAGTCCTGCGTTTCTCCTTCTTCTCCCAAGTACAGGCCTTTTATGTATGTAATAAGTCGGTCAAAAAACCCTTCTTTTGAGAGTGTAAGGTTATTTTCCGAATCGTTGTTTTCAGAATCTTCCGGCCCTGCCGCTCCTGCAGGAAGTATGTTTGAACAAAGGGTAAGAATGAGCATTGCAAGGGCCATCTGCCGCTTCAATCCTGCCTTTAATTCCAACCCCGTGAAATATTTTCTCTGTTTCATCCTGCTGCCTTCCCCTGTTTTAAGCTCTTATCTTCTGGATACAGAAATAGCATCAAAGGTTCCAATCCTGCCCTTATTCTTTTGAAAAACTCCTCGTTATCCTGCTCTTCTCTGCATCAATAGAGGTTGTAAATAGTACTGTGCACGAAAATGAAAATAAAAATATAATCGTAACCTTAATGCATTCTTTTTCTCTCTTTTATTTGAATTGATTAATAACATTGACTAGAAAAATAATTAAAAATAATACTAAATATACATTTTTTATGTTAGATGATCTAAACAATTTCATAATATAAACCTTTTGATTTTTTCAAATTTATCCAGAAAACAGACTGAAGAAAAAAAAACAGATTGAGGAAAAATAGACTTAGGAAAAAGACAGATTGAGGAAAACCTGACTTTCAGGGTGCAGTATTTGAATGAAGCCGGAAAAATAGGAAAAATGTGTCTTTACCTTTACTTTTCTATTTCGATTTGTTTTTCAATTTCCCTTGCAAAGTTCTCTTTCGAATGGAGGTAGACTGAAGCAGGAAGCCCTGTGTTTGAGATCATGTAGAGCAGGTTCATTGCGGTTCTGTTGAGTTTCGGAGAGCAACTTAAAAGGGCGCTTCTGGAGATCCTGACCATTGTGTCCAGAGACTTTATTCCTGTCAGAAAGGTTTTGATATCCCTGTTTTTCTGGCTTTTTTCAAAGATCAGATCTATCCAGAGATTCATCTCTTCGATCAAGAACTCCCTGGTCAGGTCTTCAGGGACAATGTAACTTTTCCCTTTCTCGATATTCCTGAAAAATTCCCTGAAATTCTCTCCCTTTGCCAGGGTGTATACCTTTCCGAGCTGTCCTGTATGTGTATCACTGGTCGCCGCGATTCCTTTTCCGAATTTTTCTGCAAGGGCGATTATTGTCTCGTTTTTCTGTTTCAGTTCATGCATGTTGTACTCTAACACCGGAAAGAGCTTTGCCAGTCTGAGTACGGCTGAAGGGTTGGGTTCTTGATGGATCTCAGACCAGAATGGATGATTATACATAAACGGGAGTCTTTGTTTTTTCAGGTAGCGGACAAAACTTTTCAGGTCCTGCTCTATTTCCGCAATCTCCCTTAGTTCCAAAAATTCCTCCCGGTCAAGCTCGAAGATATTCACATGCAGCTTATGCCCTACCCATTCAGGGTCATAAACTGTCATCTCAACCCCGGGAACTAGTTTTTCCCGATCCCATCCGAGAATCTCGTATGCCTCTATGGTATCATGGTCTGTAAATGTAACAAAATCCATGCCAAGGGCCAGAGACTTTTCATAGAGATCCTCAGGATGCAGTTCTCTTGCAGGAAGTACATCAAAGGAACAGGTTGTATGCACATGCAGGTCTGCCCTTTTCCAGCCCTCCTCCATAAGCTCAGCTGCCCGTTCCGGTGCTATAAGCTTTTCCTGATAATTCTTCGGCCTTCTCCCCATAGGCGTAGAATCCAATATTTTTTAATTTTCTTTTGATTATTTTTATTAAGTTTTAAATTTGTCCCAAATATAGTATATCCCTTTTTTTAGATTAAGTTTTTCCGAGAAACTCATATCGGAATTTGGAACTTTTTTGACTCTTGAAAAAATCTCTTTTATGACTTTTTTTTTCTGTTTTAACACTTTATACACTTTTTTACCTCAATTCAGACCACCACATTTATAAAATATACTGTAATATCTTGGTATTTTCACAAAAACAATAGTGGTATAACAATGGGTCTATTTAGAAAGCTCAGGAAGATTCTCAGCGCAATTTTTGAAAATGAGTCCGAACAAAAAGGAGATGATTTCGAAAGGTATGTGGTAGACCTCTTCGATGAAAAAAACTTCTCTATTGTGCAGTGGACAACGGATATGGCAAGAAAACATACCCGATTCGTGGAATCAGACTGCGGTCCTGATCTTGTCTTTCGCCACAGGTCTACAAATGAAATCTTCTGTGTAGAATGCAAGTTCAGATCAAAACTCTTTAAAGGTAAACTTCAGTGGTCAGCATCCAGGCAGCTAGGACGTTACAGAGCTTTTGCAATGGACAATAAGGTCCCTTTTTTTGTGGTTATAGGGCTTGGTGGAAAAGCCAGAAAGCCAAAAAAAATGTTCTGTATCCCTCTTGAGGATGCAAAGTACCCTGCACTTTCTCCAGAATTCCTTGAAAAATTTGAACGGAATCCTAAGAAGAAGTTTTTCTGGAAAAATGGTGTCTTGAAATAACTTGTATAGGACTTACGCGATTGAGGGATAAATCAAGTACATCTAGCTTCATTATAATTATCGAGATTACTGTAGAATGTTTTCTGCTTTTGTTTTCAGTTCAACTGCATAAGTCCTATAATAATTATTGCTAGATTCCGAACACAATTCTTTTTACGACTTTATTTGATTAGGCAGCCAGATTTCTCCCGGATGCAGGCATTTGAAGTCGAATTCAAGACATTTCTTCCTCTTCAGATTTTTATCTCTCTTTAAATTATAATACCGGGAAATTCAATATTAATAAGTGACTCTTTTTCGGGGGGAGAGCATGAAAATTAAATCCGTTAATCCTTATACTGAGGAAATAAACTGGACTTATGATTCATTTTCGATCGGGGAATGTAAAACCCAGATTGAAAAATCCAGAGCTGCTTTTTCAGTATGGAGCTCATTGCCTGCAGAGGGGAGAACAAAATATTTTACGAATGTTGCAGAGGTGCTTCGGCAGAACACCGATATTTGTGCCGAAATTATTACGAAGGAGATGGGAAAACCCATCAAGCAGTCGAGAAGCGAAGTTCAAAAATGTGCCAGGCTCTGTGACTATTACGCAGAAAATGCGGCTGGATTATTGAAGGATGAAGTTGTGGATATCGGGGCTGAGAAAAGTTATGTGACTTTTGAGCCTCTTGGAGTGATTCTAGGGATCATGCCCTGGAATTTCCCATTCTGGCAGGTTTTCAGGTTTGCAGTGCCTGCAATGTGTGCAGGAAATGTCTGTGTGCTCAAGCATGCCTCAAATGTGCCCAGGTCAGCTCTGGAAATCGAGAAGGTCTTTCTCGAAGCCGGACTCCAGGAAAATGTTTTCAAGACTCTTTTAATTGACTCGAAAACTGCCATGGAGCTTATTAAACAAGAGCTGGTGGACGGGGTTTCACTTACCGGCAGCATAGGCGCAGGCTCGGAAATCGGGGAACTTGCAGGAGGAGCTATCAAGCCTTTAGTACTGGAACTGGGAGGATCTGACCCGTTCATAGTGCTTGAGGATGCCGATATCGAGAGGGCTGTGCAAGCAGGTGTAAAGTCCCGTTTTCTAAATGCGGGACAGAGCTGTATTGCCGCCAAGAGATTCATTGTCGTAGAAGATGTTGTGGTGGATTTTATCGAAGCATTTGAACTCCGTATACAGAAACTGAAAATTGGGGACCCAATGGATGAGGAAACAGATATCGGACCTCTTGCAAAGAAGGAATTTGTTGACAGTCTTGAAAAAGTACTGAAGGATGCGAGAAAGAAAGGAGTAGAGCCTCAAACTTACGGAGAAAAGCATGAAAAAGGCTTTTTCTTCAATCCGACTATTATCCCTGCAGCCAGTACCGATATGGAAGTATGTAATATTGAGGTTTTCGGGCCTGTTGCGCCGGTTATCACTGCAAAGGATGAGGATGAAGCAGTGGAAATTGCAAACTCCACAGAGTTCGGGCTTGGGGCCAAGATCTGGTCCAGAGATATGGAAAGGGCCCAGAGGCTGGCAAAAAGGATCAGGTCAGGATTTGTAGCTATCAATGGAATGGTCAAGTCTGACCCAAGACTGCCTTTTGGCGGGGTCAAGAAGTCCGGGATCGGGCGAGAGCTTTCCCACTATGGGCTCAAGGAATTTATGAATATAAAGACTGTTGTAGTTAACAAATAAAGGGGGTTCTGTAAAGAAAGGAGTTCTGTAAAGTCTGCGTTTGTTAATATTAAAAAATCATCATATCGGTAGTGGTTGCCTTCTTGAAAAGAGCGCTATCCTTTTAGCTGACGAAGACTTGCAGAATCATTTTGATTTTAATTTATATATTAGTTCATACGGCGATATATTCGATAATTTAAGGAGGAAGATGTGTTGTCCGAATTAGCTGAACAGGATGTAATGTCCAGATTAAATGAGTTAGAACAGAAAATGAACAATTTGGATAATAATGCAAATGCTCTGATAGATGAATTAGAGAGTCTGCAAGCTGTGGCTAGAGAATTAAAGATGACAGACTTTGTTGATAGATTCGATAAATATATAGAAGAGGTAGGAAAAATTAAAGAAGATGTAATCTGCGAATTATCTGATGATATAAAAAATGAACAGATGAAAGAACTGGTAGAGTCAAGGATGAAAACTGTACCAGAAGATATCGAAAATCTAAAAAATGAATATAATTATGTTCGCGGTAAATTAACAGAGATAAGAGACGAAATAAATAAAAGTAGAGACGAAATAAATAAAAGTAAACCGAGTAACTCGGATTAAACATTATAAGACTTAAGCGGTTGAAATATTTTTCTGCAAATCATATTAAAATACTACCGTTAATGTAATACGAAAATATATTCAAAAGAAATCTTTGGGCTGAATGAAATAAATTCTCCTAAGTGTACTGAATTTGACTACATCAACTTTCTCGCTTCTTCTTCGCGAGTATATAGCTATACAGAAACTTCTAAGCGCAGTTTTTTTCTGATAGTGTACATTTTCTCCTCTTCACTCAACAAATATATATTACTCTTTAAAGTATCTTTTATTCATGACCCTTGAGCCCGTGCATATGCATAAGATCTCGGAGCTTGCAGAGAGGATTGACCGTTCATTTGAGCTTGAGGAGCCAAAGACGGCGACAGATATTTATTATCTCCTTGAAGAGTTGAAGCTCGACGGGAAAGTGATTCTTAAGGCTGTGGACAGGCTCTTTCGAGGGGTTGTCAGGACTGAACTGATGGCACAGGGGGAAGATCCCTATCCCGTTACTTATGCCTGCGACAGCGGGAGTACAAACCCCAGGACTTATGACAGCGGGCTTTTTGTGGATTTTTGCCACTGCGGGCTGGCTGCAACGCCTACTGACCTTGATATCCAGAGGGGCAGGACGATAGTATGCGCTGCTTATTCTTCTTCCCAGAGAGTGGCCATGCAGGCGACATCCGGCTGGGAAACCTTTGACGAGGGGCTTGGAAGGGCAAAGCTGGTTACAATAGCTCCGGATGAGCTGAAACGAAAGGCTCCTGACATGGTACATAGTTTTGCCATGTACCTGGCAGAATCCGAGCATATTCTTTTCATGAAGGACAGGATGGAGCCAGAGAGCTTTTTCATAATGGACGGGCCTATTTACCCCAAACAGCTCATGTACTGGATGGTGCTGGACGATGAGGAAGTCAAAATTCGACATAACGACAATGCCAGAAAAATCCTCCAGAATTACATCGACATCATGGATCATTTTCTGGAAAAGCGAAGACCATTGATTGGGTTTGTAAAAAATCCGACTGACGTGCAGATCATGGACAGCGTCCGGAAGAAAAAGGAAGCTTTTGACCTTCCCTGGATGCTCGATTCCCAGTTTTTCCGAAACCTTCTTTCTCCCGAAAAAGTTGATAGTATATCGGGACAGGGGCACGGTGGGAAGAATTCGAAAAATAACGGAAAAAATGGCAAACATAACGGTTCCAGAAGTACCTACATCACTTACACTAACTGGTTTCTGCAGCCCAACAGGTTTTACGAGAGGCTGCTTAACGGAACTTCACCCCTTGCAGCCGGAGATACGCTCCAGCAAAAGCTCAAGCACAATTTTTCACCTGAGGATTATGCCCTCTGTTTTTTCATGCTTTACGTGCCTTCTACGGATGTGGTCTTCAAGGTCGAAGCTCCTTATGGGCTCATTAAGGATGATTTCCTGCGCATGCAAATTACCAAAAAAGTGCTCTTTGACCTTTCTCTACATGGTTTTCCCCTTACCCTCACAAAGGCAGACCATCTCGCAAAAATCAGGAAAGTGGAGAGGGAAGAGATCGACAAGTTCTTTGAAAACATGAATCCTGATATCACTTATAATGACACTCGGTGGGGTAAGATCAATGAAATATGAAGATGCCGATATTCTGGCTTTTATCTCCGACAAACTGAAAAAAGAGCCGTCTCCTCAAATTAATTCGGGAGCAGAAGGAAATGCAGGCTTTAAGGAAATCTTTGGCGAGGAAAATCCTGAAAGTAAGACAAGGGATAGGTCCGTGAATTCCTTTGACGGCGATTTTGATCAGGTTACGATGTTTACACCTGAATCCAGTTCTTTTTTTCCAGAAGCTTCTATGGAGTCCCAGGCTGTCAAGCTTTCCGAAAAAGAAGAGCTTCCCTTTGAAAACTTCACCAGCTATGACGAAGGAGTCTTTAGAGTTTCTTCCTTCTCTTCAGAAGCCTTCGGAATTGTCACCACAGGAATAGACCCTCTGGAAATAACTCCTTCAGGAGCCGTAATTACCGGATATATTACATCTGCCAGGCGGAATGAGATCAGGCTTGGGACTTATGTGGTTGTACCCTATGAAAATGAAGAAAAACTCTTTTCCCGTGTAGGAAAACTCCAGTACCGCCAGGAGTTTGTGGTAGATGATGCAACTGAGATTCACTCCAGACGTATGCTCAGTGCCCGTGCAAGCCCTATAAACGAAGCGGACTACAAGTTCCTTGCCTGTCTTGATCCACTCTGCATCCTCTACCGGAAAACAGACGGAGCACTCACCCGCCGGATGGCAGACAGAATCCCTCGTCCGAACACTCCTATCCTGCCTGTTACGGACAGGCTTGAGGTCCAGACAGGGCTTAATATTCCTGAAGAAGGTATTTTCCTCGGGCATTTGAGTGTCGGAGGAGAACTTGTAAAGACTCATTCCGAACCCGAAACAGTTGCATATTACCTCAGAAACGACTATTCCATGGGTGATCCCCTTATTTTCAGGCACATGCTTATCTGCGGGAGCACAGGAACAGGAAAAACTTTCCTCTCAAAAAATATCCTCCGCCAGTTCATGACCGAAAACAACAGGTACAGGTTGCGGAGTTCCCCTGATAAGGCCAGGAAGAATCCCTGCCTGGTAATTATGGACCCTCAGGATGAGTATTCCCAGCTTTTTGAGGACAACGAGACCTTAACCGAGGAAGACAAATTCAGGTTTGAATCCGAAAATGTGACCCACGGCCGGGTCCAGTCCACAAAAGCTTTTGTGGCAAAGGTCGATGGGCAGAAATATCCAGGGGATAAATCAAGAGCCGAACAAATTGAGTTTACGATTCCTTTCTCTCTTGTAGAGCACAATTCCTGGCTTATTGCAGCTGCCGGGATGTCCGAACTCCAGTTCATAGGGCTTGAAGTGCTTCTTGGGGACTTCTTCAAGTCAGGCGTGCCTCATACTTACCTCAATTTCATCAACCATATTGACAATGAAGGTACTCGTTCTTATTATGTTGACAGCGGGAAGCTTCACGAGTCCTCTTATGACGGGATTGTGAGAAGAGTAAAAAGTCGATTTTTCTCAAAGGTTTTTGATCAGGACGCAACCTCAATTACCAACATCCTGGATAAAATCTTCAAACCGGGACAGATTTCGGTTTTCCCAACCGAATACATAAGTGCTCCGAGAATACGAGATCTTATAGTGCTCACAATCATGAGCCTGATCGTGGACAATAAGCTCAGTACCACGGGGATTGATTCCATCAAAGAAACCCCAATCATTCTTGCGCTGGATGAAGCTCACCGCTATCTTTCAAAGGCAAACGGGGAACACGCTCGTCTAATTATTTCCCGCTTTGCAGATGCAGCCCGCCAGGGCAGAAAAGAAGCACTGGGCCTCTTTTTGATCACACAGGACCCCCAGGATATCGACGATACTGTTTTCAAACAGGTCAATACCAAACTGATCCTTAACCTCAACAATGATGCAGCTATTACATCCTTGAAAGTTCCGAAAGAGTATGAGCGGAGAATTCCCTATCTTAAGAAAGGACAGATGATAATTCATTCCCCTGATAACAGTGACATCGTAGAAATAGTCGGGCTTTCAAATTGTGTAGTCAGGCACCGCTGATTTTCTTCAGGCATAAAACTTAGACCTGTCTTTTGGGAAAGACCTTCAACTGTGCAGGGTTGAATATAGGTATGATGAAAATCGATAGCGTGAATATGTGAAAATCGAGAAGTCTAGTGCAGAAAAAGAAATTAAATATCACCGGGCTAAGTTCCCGGTGGTTTACGTTCTATTTATTACAGAATAACTTTTTTATTGTTTTTTCAATTTAAAATGTTCATTTGGAGACTAATGTTCATTTGGAGACTAATGTTCATCTGGAGACTGTAATGTATCCAGACATTGTTTTAGTGTTACTGCCGGCTGCATTTCTTGCCATGAGAGTAACAGTATATTTTCCTGCTTTACCGTATGTGTGTATAGGGTTCCTGGATGTTGAATATGTCCCGTCTCCAAAACTCCATCTCCATGAAGTTGGCGATTCCGTACTCCTGTCAGTAAACTGAACCTTCAAAGGCGCTTTTCCTGAAGTAGGGGAACCTGAAAACGCAGCAACTGGAATTTTCAGGGGAGCTACGACGTTTATGTAACCGGATTTCCTTACCGTATTACTTCCCACAGCATTCTTTACTGCCAAGCTGACGGTATATTTTCCTGCTTTACTGTATGTATATTCTGGATTCTGCTGTGTTGAAGTATTTCCATCTCCAAAACTCCATCTCCATGAAGTGGGGGATCCTGTACTCCTGTCAGTAAACGCGACTTTCACTGGTGCATTTCCTGAAGTTGGAGATGCCGAAAACGCGGCTACTGGAGCTTTCAGGGGAGCTCCGACGTTTATGTAGCCTGACTTCGTTGCCGTATTACTGCCTGCCTTATTCCTTACTGTTAAACTCACTGTATATTTTCCTGCTTTACTGTACGTGTGTACAGGGTCCCTTGAAGTTGAATATGTCCCGTCTCCAAAACTCCATCTCCATGAAGTGGGGGATCCTGTGCTGTTGTCAGTAAAAGCAATTTTCATTGGAGCATTCCCTGAGGTTGGGGAGGCAGAGAAAGCAGCAAGCAACTTTGTAGGCACTGTTTTTACAGTTATATAACTTGCTTTTGTCTTAGTATCTGTCCCGACTGCATTACTCACTGTAAGTGCTACCGTGTAATTTCCTGCTGCAGAATATGTATGCATGGGATTCTGTTCTCTTGAAGTATTTTCATCCCCGAAGTTCCAGTTCCAGGCAGTGGGAGATCCCGTGCTGTTGTCAGTAAAACTGACCGTGAGAGGGGCATTTCCTGAAGTCGGGGCTGCAGAATAGTTTGCGACAGAAGGCATAGTTCCTGGAACAGTGAAGGCTTTGATACACACATTCGTATTTTGGAAATATGCTGTTATGTCATTCCAGTTTTTTCCGTCACGACTGATAAAGCTCTCTCCTGAGTTTGCTTTTGCTTTACTACTCCAGCCTGAATACGGCATTTCTACGGCAATCGGATAATTGTGTTCAGGGGTCATAAGCTTCAGGACGACTGAAAATTTTTGGCCGGCTTTGAGCTGAACGTCCGAACCCAGGGGAACTGTGTGATAGCCTGCAGTGGAGCTTGTCCCATTCCTGGAAAGAACCGGAATGGTTTGACTTATGGAAGTGGAGGCCGGATTCGTATATATATAAATTTCATATCTGCAATTTGAGTCTGTTGTATAGAAACTTATGGCTTTGAGGACTTCATCGGATTTCGCAGTAAAGATGTTTGCACACCATCCATTATGGTTTGAGTATCCCACGCTGCTGACCCATCCTAAGGGGTCGTACTGGTAGACGGATTCGTAATTATCAGTGTCTTCAGCCGTGATGACTGAATTATAGGTTCCTATTTTTGAGTCGTAATAGGAAACATAGAAATACCCATTTTCACCCCAGTCCAGACCCCAGCTATTTTTTATTATAAACGCCCCATTTCCGGGTGGAACCCTGGAAAATCTGTTCCTGTCAAAAGAGTCGTTCCAGCCTACAATGGCCACAGCGTGGTTAGATACTGAAGTCCCATTATAGTAGTAGCTGCAGTTAGTAGGGGAATAAAAGTTGTTGTCATAGTACATTGTTGTATATACAGCTCCGTAATTCTGGACTATCCATTTTATCTCGTCGTTATCAAGAGGCCCATCTCTATCCGGAATAAAAAGTACATTCTGTACATGTTTCTGTAAAGGCAGGTTCTCAGGAGACGCTTCTGAGTAGGGGAAGTAAGGGTCGTCGCTTTCATCCACGGGTCCGCTCCACCGGGCCAGGTAGGCAGTTGACTGGAAATTGTTTCCACCATCGTTGGGATTGCGGTCAAAACCTTCAGGATACAAAGAAGAAAGCAGGTTTTTCATATTATTTTCTGAAAAGTCCCGGTTTTCTCCTGGCTTTAAATATGATTCCATTGACGCATAGCTTGCAAATGCCCAGCATACCCCTGCATCAGCCTGGTCTTTTACAGTCGTTACCCTGTTCAGGGCCCGCAGGTCATAGTCACCTGAAGCAGATACTTCGGATTGAGTCTCGGAAGCCTGTACCATGGAATGTTCATCCCGCAGGTCATAGTCAGCTGGAGCAGATATTTCGGCAACTGAAATATCGCTGAGATACTGAAGGTCTACAGGTGCGGGTGTAAAGCCTGTTTTGTGCTCTTCTTCAGACTGTTCTGTTTGAGTGTACAGTTTGTTCTTAGTGTCTTTGACAAATTCAGGGTTTTCTGGTGCAAGTCCGGGCTTTGCGGAATCATTTTCAATTTCCAGGCCGTATTCCTTTGTCAGATTTCCGGTTAAAGGCAGTTGAGAAGTTCCTTCTGGAATTGCTGTTTCATTATTGTTTACAACATTTTCCTGGACACCTGATGTGTTGTTTTTTTCTGAAAATTCGGTACCTGCCATCACCATCGCGAAGCCTATAACCAGAAATAAAACCAGAAGTTCACTGAAGGTTATTATTCCTTTTTTCAGACTTGCATCTTTTTTTTCATTGAGATCTTTTTTCATGCTTACATCCTTTTTTATTTTCTTCAACATTTTCTCAAACTCGACAAAAATATTTTAGTTGAATAAAATAAAAAACGGTGGCGTACTTCACTGTAAGCAACAGGTGTGTTTGCGCCCCATTCCCATATTTTGCAAAGGAAGATAACCTGATACGCAGTCATTTCCGAATCAGGTCTTTATCAAACATATGTTAATTCTATAACCAGATACTATATAAATTTTTTATGTATTTGATTTTCCTATAATTTGTTCTCTTATCCAGAGACAAAGGACAGGACAAAAAGAATCTAGTCGAAAATATCAAAGTACTGCGGCACAAAAAGTAAAAAGAGACCTTCGAAAATTCAAATGAGCCTAAAGAGTTAATTTCAAATGAGCCTAAAGAGTTAATATTAGTTCGTGGGCCAGTTGATGAAAATCGTGAGCCTCAGAAATGCTCTCAAATCTAACCAAATAAGATTAATCTGCCCGTTTTGTTGGATTTAATAAATAACCCCCACTATCCTTTAGCCTTGACTTCTTTAGCCTTGACTTTTTCATTGATTTTTCAATTTAAGGGCCTCATTTGGATACTATGACGTACCCAGACATTGTTTTAGTGTTACTGCCGGCTGCATTCTTTGCCTCCAGGGTAACAGTGTATTTTCCTGCTTTATTGTATGTGTGAAGGATTCTTTCTGTCGAATATGTTCCGTCTCCAAAACTCCAGTTCCATGAAGTTGGTGAACCTGTTGCATTGTTAACAAAGTTACATCCAAAGATGTTTTTTCTGGGATCGAGTATCCCAGAAACTTGAAACTGGTATTTATTGAGCTTTTATGTTACCTTAGGCTTGTTATATTACCTTAATATAATTGGTTCTTGTCTTCGTCGCACTTCCGGCTTCATTGCTTGCTGTAAGCGTTACCGTATAGGTTCCTGCTTTTGAATAAGTGTGCTTTGGATTCTTTTCTGTCGAATATGTTCCGTCTCCAAAACTCCACTTCCAAGCAGTGGGCGATCCTGTACTTGCGTCGGTAAAACCAATAGTCAGAGGAGCCGTTCCTGAGACTCTTGAACCCCAGAAACTTACAACCGGTTTTTGTGCAGCTTCTGTCACCTTTATATAACTGGATTTTGTTATCGTATTACTACCTGCGGAATTACTTGCCGTAAGTGTCACTGTATAGTTCCCTGTTTTTGAATAGGTGTGTGCAGGATTCTTCTGGGTCGAATATGTCCCGTCTCCAAAACTCCAATTCCATGCTGTCGGTGTTCCTGTACTTGTATCAGCAAATGCGACGTTCAAGGGTGCATATCCTGAAGTAACATTGCTGCTGAAACCTGCAGCCGGTTTTTGTACAGCTTCTGTCACCTGTATATAATTTGATCTTATCTTTGTCACACTTCCGGCTGCATTGCTTGCTGTAAGCGTAATCGAGTAAGTTCCTGCCGATGCGTATGTATGCCTTGGGTTCTGGAGTGTTGAATATGTTCCATCCCCAAAGCTCCAGTTCCATGCAGTAGGTGTGTTTGTACTTGCATCGGTAAAACTGAGAGTCAGAGGAGCCGTTCCTGAGGTTCGTGATGCCCAGAAGCTTACGACCGGCGGTTTTATTGTTGTGGGTGCTGTCGCTGTTATATAATTGGATTTTGTCACAGCACTACTGCCTGCGGAATTAGATACTGTAAGTGTCACTGCGTAGCTTCCTGCATTTGAATATGTATGTGTTGGGTTCTGGACAGTTGAATTTGTAGTTCCGTCTCCAAAATTCCAGTTCCATGCAGTAGGTGTTCCTGTACTTGTGTCGGAAAATAATACGTTCAGAGGTGTATTCCCTGAAGTAGCATTGCTACTGAAACTAGCAACCGGTTTTTGGGTTGTGGTCCCTGTCAATGTTATGTAATTGGTTCTTGTCTTCGTCCCACTTCCGGCTGCATTGCTTGCTGTAAGCGTAACCGAGTAGGTTCCTGCCGATGCGTATGTATGCCTTGGGTTCTGGAGTGTTGAATATGTTCCATCCCCAAAGCTCCAGTTCCATGCGGTAGGTGTGTTTGTACTTGCATCGGTAAAGCCGAGAGTTAGAGGAGCCGTTCCTGAGGTTCGTGATGCCCAGAAGCTTGCGACCGGCGGTTTTATTGTTATAGGTGCTGTGACTGTTACGTAATTGGACTTAGTTGTTGTGTTACTGCCCGCTGCATTAGTCGCTGTAAGTGCTACCGTATAGTTTCCTGCAGCAGAGTAAGTATGTATTGGATTCTTGGTTGTTGAATATGTTCCGTCTCCAAAACTCCATTTCCATGCCGTGAGCGTTCCTGTGCTTGTGTCAGCAAAACTGACAGTAAGAGGTGCGTTTCCTGAGGTCACATTGCTGGTGAAGTCTGCAACAGGGAGTATCGGCGCGGGCGAGTCGGGATCAATGAGAGGTAGAAAGTCAGAACGTCTGCTGCCTGTTATATTCTTATACACAGAATCGGAGATCCCGTCCCCATCTTTATCCACTGCGGTTTCGGAAAAACCGGTACCATCAGGTTTTCCCCAGAAGTTGCCTCCTATATAAGGGCCGCCGACAATATTGGTACCTTCGCTTTTTGTAGTGTTATAGGCATTTCCGACTCCGTTTCTAATGGTCATATTGGTGTTATTGAAGTAATTATTGTAAATTAGGTTCCTGTCACTTCTGCCACAGATGAAAAAACCGAAAACACTGTTGTTTTGAACAGTGTTGTTTGAGAGTATATTATCGTCAGAGGTGCCAAAATAAACTCCCCGCTGATTGTAAGAAAACGTATTTCCTGAGATGGTATTGTCTGTGGCATTTTGAAGTGCAATTCCATATTCTCCACTGTTAGCAGCGTTATTCTTTGATACTGCATTCCCGTTGGACCTCAGGAGATAAATTCCACGCGAGTTATTCAGAAGTTTGTTGTTCTCAATCGTACAGTTACTGCACGAAGACAGATTAATTCCTGTGCAGCTGAATCTGCTTGAGCCAATAATCTTGAATCCGGTGATTTTTATACTATTCCCTTGCAGAAGAAACACATTGCCCGTACTCTTGGCTTGAAGTATCGTATTATCAGGGTTTCCAGATTCTGACCTGATTGTAAGATTTCCTTTGGTTATCTTGATGTTTTCTGTGTATGTTCCGGGTTTTACGGTTATTATATCGCCTGAAGCTGCATTATTCACTGCAGTCTGTATTGAACTTCCTGGCTGGACGAAAATTTCAGCCGCGGTTCCGATACCAGAAATTGATGTTAAAATGAGAAAAGCTGCTAATAAAGTAATTAATTTAGTTATTCTGATTCCTCCGTCCATTTAAGAGAAGTTGTGGGGGAACTTGTATTATCAGCGAAGTTTGCACCATTAGTAATTTCGCGTAAATATACACTCAGTACCCACGAATGTAAAAATGTAGAACTATGCACTTATTCAAGAAATTCTCTTCCCCCTCGTAAAATTCTTTGAATGAATCATTTTAGTTGAGCGTGGATATAAAACAATATAAACATGATAAACAATATAAATATGTTGGTTTTAAAATAATGTTTAAATATAATAAATAACGCCTACAAAACTGGTAAATCAGCGTTTTATTTAGCGAACTTCACAGTCATCGAATTCTAAAGTAGAACAACTGGAAAAAAATTAACGAGAACAAAATTGAGAAGATTGGATGAAAACGATACTGAAAGAATACAGCTTAAAGAAAACGAAAATAAGATGAGGAGATAGAGTTAAAGAAAAGATACGAACTAAAGAAAAAAGTGACAAGCGTTAAAGAAAAAAATCTACTTTCCGCAGATGTCCTTTCAATTTTCACAATTTTTTCTACTATCGTTTTTCTAAAAACTGCTCTGCTTATTCAAACATGTGTTTTTGAACTATCTTACACTTTTCGATTTTGTGCCTTCATTGAAAGCTTCTAACCTCTATTTCCGGAAGCTTCAGTTGAGATAATAATTGCAAATTATTGAGCAAATATCCAAAAACGATAACAAGAAAAATGTTATTATCTTGAGGACATCTGCGGAAGGTAGGACAGAGTTCAAAAATGAAATCTCAACCAGTTAAAGAGATGAAATCATGAATTAGAGGTAGAAAAAGTAAATATATAAAAATGAATTAATAATTCACTTAGAAAAAAGGAATTAAGGTTTAAAGGAGAAAATAAATTATGGGGAAAAGTGGAAAATTTATTTATGCTATCGTTCTGGGGATATTACTTTTAGCACCTGTAGCTGTAGCGAAGTTGCCAGCTTCCGAACAGGAGCCTGAAGTTATAACCGTTTCTGCAGCTGCCAGCCTTACCGAAGCTTTCACGGATATAGCCTCCCAATTTGAAGAGAAAAATCCCGGAACTGATGTAAATCTGAGCTTTGCAGGTTCGGGGGATCTGCGTATGCAGATAGAAGAAGGGGTTCCTATCGATGTTTTTGCCTCAGCTGACCAGCGTCAAATGGAGATACTTATCAATAAAACACTTATCGAAAACAGTTCAAGAAAGGACTTTGCTCAAAATTCACTTGTGCTTATCGTCCCTGAAAACAGTACCCTTAATATAACGGATCTGGAAGACCTGGCAAATCCTGAAATAAAGAAAATAAGTATTGGAAATCCTGAAACAGCTCCGGTAGGCGAATACTCGCGCCTTGCACTGAATGAAGCATGTCTATGGGGCAAGCTGGAAAAAAAGCTGGTACTTGCCGAAGACGTCAAACTGGTCCTTGAAAAAGTGGAAAAAGGAGAAGTAGATGCAGGGTTTGTATATATGACCGATGCAAAGGCTGCACAACCATGCACCATAAAAGTAATTGCCAGTGTACCTGTTAATACCACTATCAGCTATCCTATAGCTGTGGTTTCTTCCTCAGAGCATAAAGAAAAGGCGCAGAAGTTTATTGATTTTGTAACTGGGGAAGAAGGACAGAAAATACTGGAAAAATATGGATTTACGGTATCTGATGCTATAACAGTATCTGCAGCTGCCAGCCTTACCGAAGCTTTCACGGATATATCTTCCCAATTTGAGAAGGAAAATCCTGGAATGGACATAAATCTGAGCTTTGCAGGTTCGGGAGACCTGCGTATGCAGATAGAAGAGGGAGACCCTGTTGATGTTTTTGCCTCAGCTGACCAGCTTCAGATGGACATACTTGACAATGAATCGCTTATCGACAACAGCTCAAGAGAGAACTTTGCTCAAAACTCACTTGTGCTCATTGTCCCCAAAAATAGCACCCTTAATATAACAGACCTGAAAGACCTGGCAGCTCCTGAGGTAAAGAAAATAAGTATTGGAAATCCTGAAACTGCTCCGGTAGGCGAATACTCACGCCTTGCATTGAATGAAGCAGGCCTGTGGAGCCAGTTGGAAAATAAATTGGTGCTCGCAGAAGATGTAAAACAGGTCCTTGCTAAAGTGGAAAAGGAAAAAGTAGATGCAGGGTTTGTATATATGACCGATGCAAAGGCTGCACAACCCTGTACAATCAAAACCATCACCAGTGTGCCTGTTAGCACGCCGATAAATTATCCGATAGCTGTGGTTTCTTCTTCGGAGCAGAAAGAAGAGGCACAGGAGTTCCTTGATTTCGTAACCGGGGAAGAAGGACAGGAAATACTGGAAGCATACGGATTTACAGTATCGGACTGTGAAGCGGTATAATTGTAGAATATATATTTGTGAGACATGATTTCCGGGGAAAAGAGCCTGTAGAGGTGTTTGTAACACTTCCTCTTATCCCCACATCCCTTTTGGCTATTTTGTGAATCTCACGAGAATCAAGGAAAATTTTCAGGTATCACATTTTTCTCTCGCTTATATGCAGAAGGAAGAAAACCAACTTGATATCTTTTTTCTTTGATTTTCGCAAAGAGCTGTTTTAAAGTATCTTCGTTGCTCTGCGTGAACTCGAAGGGTGAACACGTGAAAGGTTCAAAGTGCACTGCCACATCATCGAGCCTGTAAAAGGTCCCTTCACACTCCATAGCGTCAATTACCCCTGGGAGAACGACATCCGAGGCAACTGTGGTAGGACAGGAAGTTATGTCCAGGTAGATCAGGGGGATTTCGGCAAGGTAAGCCGCACAGTCAGCAGGGATCTGATTTAAAAGATCAGTGAATATCACAAAAGCTGCGTCTACATCCTTTTCTCGAAGCAAATCCACGGTTGTGAATTCTCCTGGATTGTAACGCGGATACCCGCGTGTGAAGTCAAGCCCGAAAGGATAGCCGTACATATAGGAGGCTACCTGGTTAAAGCCTGCCACGTTGCAGTTACTACGGAGAATTCCAAGAGTGAACTTGGCATAGTTGTTCAGCTCCTTTACAAAGTTCATGGCAATTTCGGCGTTCCTATGCTTCCCAATTGAAGAAGAAAGCCCAACACCCACCGAAATGGAGCCGAAATTGCAGTTCTTCATCATATCGAGCATCTCTTCCATCACAGAGATGGGAACTCCTGTGATCCCTTCTACCGACGGGTGAGGAGTTTTTCCGTGCAGAAGCGTCATGAGTGCACTTATCAGTTCATAATCTGAGTTAGGTTTAAGCTGCACATACAGGTCGGAAACTTCAGAAGTTAGAGTTTTTCTCGGATCCACGGTGATGATTGTCCTGTCGAAACGTCCGCGTTTGGTCCAGTAGCCCCGAGGAAAGACCCCGTATCTCGACATCTGTCTGGGCATGGATTCAAGAGGGTTGGTCCCCCAGTAGATTATGAGGTCGCTCCTGTTTTTTTTCTGCCCTTCGGTTGCACAGACTCTCCCGGATTCCTGGATTCCCATAGTTGTTGGACCATTGCCGATCGTAGTATTAGAATCAACAACGGCACCCAGATATTCCCCCATTATGAGCCCGACTTTATGCGCTTCACAGGAGGTTTCACTTCCCATGAAAAGCAGGGGGCGCTTGGCAGACGTCAGGATATCTGCAGCCTTTTCAAGGGCTTCATTCCAGGAGACGGGTTTCAATTTACCTCTATCTTTTATAAGAGGCTGCCTGAGCCTGTGAGGACTTGCAATTACCTCAAACTTGGCATTTCCCATCTTACATACATTTTTAGCTTCAATTGTTCCGTCCCTGAATTCAACCTGGATATCGTCGCAGGCAGCCCCACAGACAGGACAGATTATGTTTTTGCAAAACATAATCACAGCCTTCCGACATATATTTTCAACACTACATCTTCGGTGCTCTTTTCAAAAAAAACAGACAATAACTTATCATCTTGCATTTTACTTACCTCTCAACATTGTTCTGTGCGCTGCACAGCAGTTCATTTTCATGCTGAATGAACAGTGCACAGCAATTATACAGCACTGTATCATTTTTATGAACTAGTACTTCAATGTCAACAGGTTTCAGGAATACGCCTTTTCTCCTGCAGCCAGGAAGACGGGTGGGGGAATTCAGAAGAGTCCAGGACTTTCCAGATCCCAATAGAAAAAAAACCGGTTCAAGTTTTCTGCTGTCGTTTGCCAATTCGCAGATTTTCAGACCTGCGTTTGTCGGAAAACAACTATTTTTCCCTTTAATATTATATAAAGGAGAGTAAGAATTTACATTTGGAATTAAATTCTCAGCTCGAATATAAACATGTCGGCTTGTTGCTACTTTAATTTTGGGACAAAATGAAAGAGAATCATAGACTAATGAAAGTAGTCATTTGGAAACAATAGAAAATTGGAAATTGCTACAGTGTAAACAAAATATATATACAGATATATGGGAAAAGATTTGGTGAGTAACAAATATATAAGTAATTGAATGGAGAAACAAAAAATGAAATTCAGTGCACGCAATGTTTTGAAAGGTAAGGTTAAAAATATTGTCACCGGCATGGTCAATTCTGAAATTGTAGTAGAATTGCCTGGGGGAGAGGAAATCACTTCTATTATCACAAAGACATCAGCAGAAAATTTGAAGTTAAAAGAGGGAAGCGAAGTATATGCGATAGTCAAGGCCTCAAATGTGATAATAGCCACAGATTGATCGCTTTATTTTCTATCGTCCATTGCATGAGATAATTATAGTCAGAACAGCTTATTCCACTTTCCGCATAAGTCCACAAAAAGTTACTTCGTTTTTATCAGCAGTATCTTAAAAAAAGGCAAATAAATTACACATCTGTATACATCTGCAGAATACGGATCAATCTTACCTCAGATGGTCTTTAGCAGAGGTTTTATTTATATAACGAGCTTATCCCAAAACTCACAATTACTTCTTTTTTTGAATCTTTTATTATAGTTCGTATTCGATATGTTCACTTCAACATAACTACTTTTTATGTCAAATGAATACAGCAATGAATTACTTATTTGATAAATAAAATTAGTTCCTATGCCAGATTAATTTAAACTGGATTGCCTGATACATTGCTGTTCACTTATTTTTAAGTTCCATACATTCTTCTTAATTTAAGATTGTACAGGATTCAAGCCGCTCAAAGGCGAATGGGGGACAATACCTGACTAATGGAAAGATATATATAATAGTAAATAGGTTACTGTTTTCCTTTAATATAAATATATGTTATGTTCAAGAAAACATATAGCGTTAAAAATAATAAACGGAGGTTATAAAAAAATAAACACTACAGGAGAATCTGACTATCTGTTTCGTATGTGTTTCTGTTCGACAACAGTAGGCTTGTCATTTCAAGATAATGGAATTGAACTTATGCATGAATTCACATCAGCTATCGGGATCCAGATGATTCATTATTGTACCCAGGGACAGCATCGTGCAAAAGGTGGAGCTCAACCTCAAAACCGCCGTTGATTGCGATAACCAGTGTAATCGAGAAAAAGAATACGGTAAGCTTGCACGTAAAATTATTGAATACAAAATGTTTGTTGTCCCAAAGCCTCTTGATACGAGTTCTATGGAAAAAAAATGGTCGCAAGGATCTGGTCTTATGGACTGATCATGCAAAACGTCATAAATGCAATTTAATTCGCCACACGCAGCGTAAAACTGCATTGTACAAGCAAAAAACTTCATTTGCCGCCGAATGAAGTTTCGTATTATCAATTTTGTTCGGCGGAAAAAGGAGACTTTATATGAAAATGATCAGAGCTATATTACGCCCTGAAGCCGCTGATGGAGTTACTGAAGGGCTTGCAGAGGCTGGTTTTTTCTCACTAACAAAAATAAATGTATTTGGTCGTGGGAAACAGAATGGGATCATGGTAGGAACGACACACTATGATGAACTTCCTAAAACCATGATTATGCTGGTTGTAGAAGATAAGTCTGTTGAAGAAGTTGTTAAACTTATCAAATACAAAGCATACACAGGTCATTACGGAGACGGTAAAATTTTTGTCACTCCCGTTGACAACGCATACACGATACGTACCGGAGCTGCAGGTCTTTAAGGAGATGCAGTTATGAAAGAAATAATTGCAATCATCCGTCCGAAAAAAGTTGTGCCTACAAAAGAAGCCCTTGAGAAACTTGGTGTTCCTAGTTTAACTGCAATTTCAGTACTTGGACGAGGTAAGCAACGAGGTATTGCAGCCGAACTCAACATCGATATTCGCCCTGATGTTTTGGCTCAAGGCATAATGGCCGGAATGAAGTATATGGAGTATATTCCCAAACGCCTTTTTTCCATAATTGTCCGCAATGAAGATGTTGACATAATTGTTGAAACAATCATTAAGGTTAATCAAACTGCCGAGATAGGCGACGGGAGGATTTTCATCTGCCCGGTCGATGATGCTATTCGAGTACGGACAGACGAACAGGGCGACAGCGCTGTTCTGTAAAGAAAAAAGAACAAGGAGGAACGAATCCATGCCATATCACACATTCAAATGTAGCGAGTGTATTCCTGAAAGGGCAATGCATGCTGTTATAAAAGGTCCCGGCGAGGATTTGACGTCGTGCCTTCCCCTCGGATACCTTAACACGATTCCGGGAACTATTTCGGAACGCGGCTGCGCTTTCTGCGGAGCAAAGCATGTTATCGGTGCACCCATGAAAGATGTCATTCATCTGTGCCATGGGCCAGTCGGATGCACCTACGACACCTGGCACACCAAACGCTACATCAGCGATAACGACAACTTCCAGCTTAAATATGCCTGGGCGACGGATATGAAGGAAAAGCATGTCGTGTTCGGCGCCGAAAAACTGCTCAAGCAGAACATCATCGATTGTTTCAAGGCGTTTCCCAATATCAAAAGGATGAGCATCTACCAAACCTGCGCTTCAGCGCTTATAGGGGACGATATAAATGCGATCGCGAAGAAAGTGATGGACGAAATGCCTGATGTAGATATCTTCGTCTGCAATGCTCCCGGATTCGGGGGGCCTAGCCAGTCCGGAGGGCATCACAAAATCAATATCGCGTGGGTCGATCAGAAGGTCGGAACGTTTGAACCTGAAATTACAAGCAAGTATGTCATCAATTACGTCGGCGATTATAATATCCAGGGGGATGTGGAAATCATGGTGGACTATTTCCGGAGAATGGGTATTCAGGTTCTTTCCACCTTTACCGGTAACGGATCCTACGACGACCTAAGGGGTATGCACCTTGCCCACCTCAACGTGCTTGAATGTGCGCGTTCCTCCGAGTACATCTGTAACGAACTCAGAAAAAGATATGGGATTCCACGCCTTGATATCGATGGGTTTGGTTTCGAACCGCTGTCGGCATCACTCATGAAGGTGGCCATGTTCTTCGGACTCGAAAAGGAAGCCCAGTCCATTATCAACGAAGAAACCGCCAGATGGAAACCGGAACTCGACTGGTACGCGAAACGCCTGAAAGGAAAAAGAATATGTCTCTGGCCCGGCGGCTCCAAACTCTGGCATTGGGCGCATGTAATTGAGGAAGAAATGGGAGTTAAAGTCGTCTCGGTGTATTCAAAATTCGGTCATCAGGGAGACTTCGAAAAAGGCGTTGCCCGGTGCAGCGAAGGAGCACTCGCCATCGACGATCCCAACGAACTCGAGGGACTCGAAGCTATGGAGATGTTAAAGCCCGACATCATCCTCACCGGTGTTCGTCCGGGCGAGGTTTCCAAAAAGATGCGGATCCCATATCTCAACATCCATGCATATCACAACGGCCCCTATAAAGGATTTGAAGGATGGGTCAGGCTTGCGCGTGATCTCTACAACGCGATTTATTCGCCGATTCATCAGCTTTCCGGCGTGGACATCAGCAAGGATGAGATGCCTACAGATAAAGGATTTTTGACGCGACGGATGATTTCTGATGTGAATATAATTGAGGATGAGACAACTCCAAGCTCGGAAAGACCGTATACCGGTGAATGTGACATTGTTTCAAAATTACGTGGAAAGACATATCCAGGCTCACCAATACAGCTTGGCTCACAACAACAGCTACAGCTTGACTCACAACAACAGCTTGATGGCACGGTATAATGGAGGTGAGGTCATTTATGGATGATATTATGAAAGACAGGATCGAGCAGCTGGTAGATTATATTATGAAATGGTGTCTGTGGCAGTTTCACTCCCGTGCCTGGGACAGAGAGAAGCAGAACGAGGGAATCCTTACAAAAACCATGCAGTTATTGTGTGAGGAACCAGTCGACCTCGAAACTCCGGCGGACAGATGCTATTGGGTGGATGCCGTGTTTCTAGCTAAGGGTTTCAAAAATACGTACCCATGGTTGGCTACAATGGACAAAAAGGAGATCAAGCTGCTCATGCAGGGGCTCAAAGACCGTATAGACTACTTAACCATTAAGGGGTCACTGAATAAAGAACTTACTAACCCGCTCTATTAAGGAAGGGGAACTATTATGTCTTGTGAACTAAAACAACGAGAGCGTGGCGGCATTATCAACCCGATATTCACATGCCAGCCTTGCGGTGCGCAGTATGCCAGCATAGGAATAAAGGACTGTATTGCGATCGTTCATGGGGGACAGGGATGCGTTATGTTCGTCCGCATGCTGTTCGCACAACATTTCAAGGATAGCTTCGAGATTGCATCTTCCTCTGTGCACGAGGATGGTGCGGTGTTCGGCGCTCTCAAACGCGTCGAAGAAGCGGTCGATGTGCTTTTGATGCGATATCCGCATGTGAAAGTCGTACCAATCATCACGACATGCTCGACGGAAATCATCGGCGACGATATCGATGGTCTCATCAGGAAGCTCAAACAGGGGCTTTTGAAAGAAAAATATGCCGGTCGGGAGATATATCTTATTCCGATTCATGCGCCCAGTTTTAAGGGAAGCATGGTAAGCGGATACGATGCCGCGGTGCATGATTTAGTAAGTGCGTTTGCGAAAAAAGATAAACCCAACGGAAAACTCAACCTGATTACCGGCTGGGTCAATCCGGGAGACGTAACAGCTCTCAAGCACCTTCTGTCGGAAATGGATGTGGATGCGACAGTCCTTTTCGAAATAGAAAGCTTCGATTCCCCCTTGATGCCGGACAAAAGCGGGGTCTCCCACGGCAGCACGACAGTAGAGGACTTGATCGGAACGGCGGACGCACTGGGAACGATTGCGCTGAACAAGTACGAAGGCAGAAAAGCTGCCGAATTTCTGGAAAGAAAATTCAACGTTCCGGCGATCATAGGGCCGACTCCTATCGGCATCCGCAATACGGATACCTTCCTGCAGAACGTAAAAAAAATGACCGGAAAGCCAATTCCCGAATCGCTCGTTCGCGAACGGGGAATTGCCATCGATGCGCTGACCGATCTTACACACATGTTTTTCGCCGACAAGAGAGTCGCCATCTACGGAAACCCCGATCTTGTCATCGGTCTTGCCGAATTCTGCCTTGATCTGGAGATGAAGCCCGTGATTCTGCTTCTCGGCGATGACAACCAGGCCTATCAGAACGACCCGCGTATCAAGGCGTTTCAGGAAAAAGTCGATTTCGATATGCGGGTCATTATGAATGCGGATCTGTGGGAACTGGAAAACCGGATCAAGAACAAGGAAGTCGAACTCGATCTCATCCTAGGCCATTCCAAGGGTCGGTGGACCGCCATCGACAACAATATTCCCATGGTACGCGTGGGTTTTCCTACCTTCGACCGTGCGGGACTGTACCGCCATCCGGTCGTCGGATACGCGGGCGCAATATGGCTCGCCGAACAGATGGCGAACACGCTGTTTACCGACATGGAGTATAAGAAGGATAGGGAATGGTTACTGAATGTATGGTAAGGCATGATAAATGTATTGGGTCTGGGCGATCAAATAATTGTAAGACTTAGCTGGGATTTTATTAGATTCTGCCAGTTCCCGAGTATTATCAGGTTCTGGCATAATCACTGAGAAGAGGATACAAATCAAAGTTGCGCTGGCGCACCCCGCTGTAAGCAACGGGATATGTTCGCGCTGCCGCAAACGATATATTCCTGTGATTGCAGAACTAATCCCCACAGAGCTTATGCAAATCGAGCAGATAGTTCCGACGGTGAACAATTGTTTTAATCACAGCCTGAAAAATCATCATGAATTGTAACACGAAAGGAGGATGTGTCTTGAAAATTGCAGTTGTGGAAAACAATAACCAAAAAACGAGTTCAATATTTGAACCGGGATTCGTTGCAATATATGAGGAAGATGGCGGGGAATGGAAAGTCCTGAACCGTTTTGAAAATAAAGTTTTCAACGCGAAGGGTATGGCCGCGGTACGCACGGCTGTGGCGGATACCATAAAACAGCTTGATGATGTAAAAATAGTGGTTGCAAGTGAAATCCCAGGGATAGCGTCCGGCACTTTTCAAGCAGCGGGCTTTGACATATTCCTTGTGGAAAATAGCGCGCTGGATGCCCTTGATTCAGTCAAAAAAGAAATGCTTGAGCTAATTGAGGAGCGGCAAGAGAAACCCCGCAAATTCGATATCACGCAATTTTTGGAACATGGTATGAATAAAGGTGATTTTTGTCTTAATATGGAGGAAATCCTTTTAAAGAATCCGGATTTGAGTTCAAAGAAAATTCTAATTCCCTATCTGAAAAATGGAGAATTTAACAATCTGGATGTTATTTTCAGTCATATTCCAAAGTGGTTTAACACAGAGTTAGCCGTTTTAGGGTTTAAATATGAAACTATGAGTGAATTGCCGAATAAAATGACCATTAGAATAGTCCGTGTGCAAACTCTGTGAAAGGCGGCGATTATTCGGAAACGGCAAGTACAAATTATGGTGTTTTAGAGGATATTGCTTTCGCAGAATACTATGATAACGGAATGCTCAAACGCTACATTCTAAATTAAAAAATACTATAAAAATTCCTTGCGGCAGGCAGTGTCGCGAATTTGCTGTAAATCCAAGGTTAAATTTCTGTATACTATGTTTAATTCAGTTCTCCCAATGCTGAATTTCTTTCCTTCAATGCTGAATTTCTTTCCTTCAATGCTGAATTTATTTCCTTCAATGCTGAATTTATTTCCTTATGACTTCCTGATATTTGTGATTTTACAGGAAAATTGGCACACTCCTATACGCTTTCTTCGCAACAAACTCAATCACTTTTTCTTTCCAAGATGCTCTCGATTGCTCTTGAATAATGTCTTTTGCGGGGTACCAGCAGGTTGGTATAACGACCTAAGAAAATAAAACAAAAATTATCTGAAAGGTAATGAATCGACTATAACCGAAAAAAGAAAAGAGATTGAAAGCTCATCCGTTCATTTTAACCTTCCATGCACATTCTGTTCATCGATTCGGGAGGGCACCTTTGTCTTCTATCCTATTTCATCTCACAGCTGCAATTTGTGCATTTGCCAACAATTCCTGCCAGCAAGCTTATAACGGCTTTCACTGTCCGGTTATTTCCCATGCCGGGCATACAATAAAAAAGGCGCTTTGGGAGAAAATTCCAAAGCGCCTTTGCTTCATGTAACTACAGCATATGGTTACCGCGTTTCCAAGTTCAACAGTTTGCCAGATTCCACCGAGTTTTCTTTGGCTGTCATTCCCTGCAGAGCTATCCGATAAACCGAAACTGCATTCCCATCAAGTGAAGAGCGATACTTCTCAATAAAAGTGCTGGTTAAAGGATGACTGTAATACTTCGGCATATATTTGTCAACCAGTTTCTGGAGAGCTGCGGTGGCCTCTTCGGGGTCAGTCACCTTTTCAGCCTTTCCGAAAAGCATTACGCTCATGTATGCCGTGTCGGCATGGCATGGCACCGGGTCAGTCACAGTACCATGTTCCTCATATATCGTGAAACAAACGGGTGGATTTTGGGAAAGAATATCTTCCTTTTTACCCGAACCCATGCCATGAAAGTAAACAGAACCATTGTGCCATACATAGTTCATCGGAACGGCGTACGGGAAAATACCACTTACCATTCCAAGCACGCCGGTTCTTTCCCGCAAAAGAAATGCTTCGATTTTCTTCTTATCTGTGCAGTTTCTCCGCGTATAACTAATCTGATCCATCAAAGAGCACCCTTCCTGTACATTTTTTCCATTTGTGTAAGAAACATATTCATCCACTTATTGTCTTGTCCGATATATTTAAGGTGAATAAGTAGTTCTTCCGGTGTCGTGTAGTGTGGATAAGGCGGCGTTTTTGGAAATAAAATGAAAAGACAAAAATATGTGACTGAATAGAATCCTGTGTTAATCAGTGCAGGATTCTGTTCCAACTCGACGCCTTTCAGTTCATGCAGCACCAGCCAGCTTAATCCCGCCGCTTCAGCGCCACACTGTCTGAAAACTAAAATTCAGATCTCGGATTCACTACCTTTTTATCCGGAAATGATTTTTATTACCTCGTCGACAGCTTCGTCTTCCACAACCATCATGATCATTGTTTTTGAGAGGTCATCATAATGCAGATCACCTCAGTAATCCCGTTTGTTTCCCTCTTCCGAAAACATTTCTTTTGTCAGAGATGATACCCGGCTTCTGCACGTCCTTCGGTTACTTCTTCCTTCCATTCAGCCCTATAGCACGAATCATTTTTATCGATCCACCCTCCGTAAAATCAATCCATAAGACCATATCTTGCTACCATTTTCTCCAACTGGTCCATGCTTAATGGTTTTGGGATCACGAACGTATCATTCTCAAGAATTTTTTTGGCGAGTTTTCCGTATTCAAGCGCCTGGTTGCATTCCGGGTCGTACTCCACGACCGTCTTTTTATTGAACTCCGCTTTTTGAACAATGTTGTCTCGTGGCACAAAATGTATCAGTTGTGTTCCAAGCGCGGAAACAAACTCCTCCATCATTTCCAGCTCATTATCGACCTTACGGCTGTTGCAAATAATTCCTCCCAATCTCACACCACTTTGTTCGGCATACTTCAGCAGGCCCTTGCATATATTATTTGCTGCATAAGTCGCCATCATCTCTCCGGAAGCGACTATGTACACCTCCTGGGCTTTTCCTTCGCGAATCGGCATTGCAAAACCACCGCAGACAACGTCACCCAATACATCGAAGTGAACAAAATCCAGATCCTCAGAATAGGCTCCCAAATCCTCCATAAGATTGATCGCGGTGATAACTCCCCGACCAGCACAGCCAACACCGGGCTCTGGACCACCGGATTCGACGCATTTGATCCCTTTAAAACCGGTATTAATTACATTTTCAGTTGTTACGGCCTCTTCCCCCAGATCCCTGAGCGTGTCCATTATTGTAGTCTGAGGTACGCCGCCAAGTACCAAACGAGTACAGTCCGCTTTTGGGTCACAACCGTGAATGAAAACATTTTTGCCATGAAAATATGCCATAGCTGCTGCAGTATTTTGTTGAGTGGTGGACTTTCCAATACCACCTTTGCCATAAAAAGCGATTTTTCTTGTCATTGATATTCCTCAAATAATTTTTTACAAATACTATCTCAAAACTCACTTCTTTGAGCATCTTATTTTGAACAACTAATTGAGTTTCTAAATAAACAGTGAGATTTTTCCTGTATAGCTTACTCCATTTTTAGGCCTCCTCTATTAATTTTATATGTGATATGTTTTAGTAAACATAACACTAATTTATATTAGCGGAATACAGTAACCTATTTCCTATGTAGTCATATAAATAGCTATTCATGAAATGTTCTGTAGACCGTATGGATAAGCATCAAATTAAGCTAAATATAACTAGTGTCACGAAAACTTAATTGTGGATCATCAATTTAAGGTCAAAACCATATCAGCTGATGGAAGCTACCAAATAATATGTTCGATAATTAGGTTTTTACGATACTAGTGTCGCGTCAACAGCAAAATGCCGTATAAAATCGATTGCAACTATTCAGAATCGCTAAATCTTTGAAAATTGACGCGACACTAGGAAAACATTTACCAAAAAAAGAATCAATCGTCGTCATCGTTCGATTCAGATGTAAGGGCTTATTTAACTAAAGATCTGATATCGTTATGTTTATAATAACATAACAACTCACTTAGAAAAAAAATAATTATGCATAGGAGAGACCATATGGTATAATAAGACATATATTATCGTTATGTTTAAGTAAATAATACCTTAACCCTCAAATCCTGAATATGTGGCGCTGTTTGGCACAAAAGAGTGGTCATATCGCACCCATTATGTTTTGTAAAATGTAACCTTTGTCCTACGTGAATATATTATTTCCCCCCGAAAAATGAGCATATTACAACGTTATGTTTAAATTAACATAACAATTAAACCCTTAAAAACATGGGGATAGATTGCTTTTTTGCCACAAAGGAATTGAAAGAAATGGTTTATTGAAAAATTAGTACAGTAGTCTGGAAGGAATGTCAATTCGAAAGAAAGTCTCAGTCCTGAAAACCTTCAGGTTATGCAGGAAAAGTTGGAAGGCAAAAAGGTATTCCCTGCCATGTAGCCAGGATGATTCAGGCTTCTGAATGGTTAAGCAAGGGAGGTAAAAACGTGAAATGTAATGTGTGTGAACTCGGGTGTGAAATCAATAAACGCAGCAGGGGCAGATGTGGTACTTACATCTGTACTGGCGATATATTGTCCAGGAACCTGGTATTGGGTACTTTGGAGCATATCCTATTTCCATAGAAACGGTTCCTTTGCTCCATTACCATCCCTCAGGTAAGTTTCTTCAGGTTTCAGTACAGGATGTAATTTTCAGTGCTCTGGGTGTGTGGCTCGCTTGCTGGCTTCAGGTAAATCTCTTACCTCCCTCCTCCCTAACTTCCGGTCGTGCACTGTTAGCTGGCTGATATTTCGTTTTTGAGTACTTTTGCTTAACTGCATCTGTTCTCTAAACTTACACATGGCCAGGAAATTTAAATGTACACAAGGCGAAAAATGATATGTAGAGCTTAAGTATGTGAGAGTTCTGGATAAATATCAACTTATTATAAGATAGACGACCTACAATTTGAAGAGGATACATATCTAATGTATTTCAAGATGAAATGAAAATATTTCCTCGAAAACGCTATTTCCTGTCGTTAACTATTTAAAAGAGAAGGGATATGTTAGTATCCTTGTCAAGGGGCTGTGGCCTAGCCCGGCATGGCGATGGGCTCCAGCGGATAAATGATGAACAACGGGTCTACCGAGTCTTTCCCGACGGGGCAGGACGATGAGGAACCGTTGGAGCACTGATAGATGCTCACCAGAACTAAGACTGTTAAAGCAGTTGTTCGGAGATACCCGTCGATCGTGAGTTCGAATCTCACCAGCCCCACCTTTTTTAATTTATAGTTTTTCTTCAAATAATTAAAAATATAGGCAGCAGGGCTCAAAAATATGTAATTAAGACCTGCTAACCTACTGTAGCTTTTCACTTTAATATATGCTCCTGTTTTTTATTTTGATTTTCCTAATGTTATAGAATATCCAAAAGTTTCCGTGTTTTCCGGGAGAATTGTAAGTTCCCACTCTCCAATTGCCCCTGAAACTGTGTATGTTTCTACATAATGCTTGCTCGTATTCTGATAAATTGTGCTGTTATCCAGTGCCCATACCGGGAAATAGTATCCCCCAATATTTACATTGTTGCTTTGAGTTATTTTTGTAGGGGATATGCGGACAGAATGGGAATTGTATTTCAGTTTCACTTTAAAAGATGGTTCTTCGTTTTTGGGAGAAATGCGCAGTCCCGCATTTTGGTCGTAAGAATCAGTTGAAATTTCAATCGTTATCGGGACGTTACTCGTGGTGTTGAAGGTTTTCACGTAAGGAACTGTAGGCTGTTGCATAGCCCTGAAGTACAGACCTATCTGCGGATTAGATCCATCATTAGCTTTTCCGTCAACATTCATGTCGATATACCCATTGTACGATCCTGTCGCATTTTCCGGGACAGGCACTTTAATGGTCATGTTGGTGATTTCACCTGCTCTTATAACTGAAGGGGCAGAGATTACTATTGCATCGCTGAGAGCAAACTTATTAGATGAAAAATCATACATGTAGCTGGTTACTTTAGGATCAACGGTGACATCTTTGTCTGCCACATTTTTGATTTTTATCCTGTATTCATATTCTTTTCCTGCCTCAACGGTATCAGAGAGATAACTTGTTTGAAGCTCTATTTTCGGACTAGCCTGGATTGAGATATCAAGCTTCATTGAATTGACATATTCTGCGGAGTTGGGCAGAAGATCATCTGTGAAGGCTATAGCTGTTTGATAGTACGCGCCTTCTGCATCCCCGGGTGTATTTACTTCAACTGTAAATTCCTGTACTGCACCTGATTCTACTGTTGCGTTTGTTGGAGATATAGTGATCCAGCTTTCAATTATGTTGTTCCCACTGCTAGACATAGACACTACTTTCGGGGTTATAACGAGCGTTTCATTACCTTCATTTTTGAAGCTAACAGTAAACTTTTCGCTATTTCCCGACATTAGATACAGAGAACGATAAGTAGGATTTATAGTATGTACCGTGACATTTTCACCAGTTACATTGTCATCAGTTACATTGTCATCAGTTACATTTTCGTCAATTGATCCTGTTTCAGAGGTAACATCTTCGTAAGCTCCATCTTCGTAAGTTACATTCCCGAAAGTTACATCTTCAAAAGTTACTTCCCCGAAGGTTACGTTCCCGAAAGTTAAATTTCTGTCAGGATCTTCCGGTTGAGCACACGCAGCCTGTATTAATGTCAGGCAAAGCAGTACCCCTAACAACTGGGATATTACCTTTACTCTATTTGTTTTGTTCATATTTTTGGCTCCATTCTTTAGTCAAGAACACAACCTTTCTAACTGACCTGCTCAGGGTTTTCAAGCATCTGCATTGTTATTGTATTACAAGAGGATTACATTGTTAAATTGAAAAATCAACCGCACAAGACTTACAAATATCTAAACAATAACATTTTGTTAACTAAATTACAGATGCACTTCTCCTAAAAAGTTAGAAAGTAATTTCTAAAATATGTGTCATACTATAAAATGTTTATGAGTTTCACAAATCTTCGCATTTAGAAGAGTAACAGTTCAGAAAGAATAAGGATTAAAAATCCTGACGCAAAGTATTGATGTTCATATTCTCTTATGTATGGCGACGGACTCCAGCAGATAGATGACAAACAACGGGTCTACCGAGCCTTTCCCGACGGCAGGAAATAAGAAGCCTTTGAAGCACTAATAGATGCTCACCATAACTAAGACTATTAGAGCAGTTGTTCGGAGAAAACCGTCGATCGTGAGTTTGAATCTCACCATCCCCACCTTTTTTTCCTTTGCTGCTTTATATTTACTTGTCGGGTAAGTCGGGAGGATTACTCCTCCTTTCTCCCCTAGGAACCGTACTTGAAAGTTTCCCTTCATACGGCTCGAGTGTTTTCAAACCCTTTCTGTATCAGGCATCAGTTATTTGCATAACTG
>Ga0074193_1000315_pt1 | contig 86789 bp, 82 predicted proteins | sample EPASupsiteHSE605_FD_64523 | JGI IMG/M metagenome (GOLD analysis project Ga0074193, IMG submission 64523) | Bioremediated contaminated groundwater from EPA Superfund site, New Mexico - Sample HSE6-05 | ecosystem: Environmental > Aquatic > Deep subsurface > Groundwater > Contaminated ... | reverse complement strand
ACGGCATCAACTGACCGTTTGGCAATCTAACGCGACGCGGACATTGAGCATGCAACGTGAAAGGCCTCCCTGGCAGTGGAGGCCTTTGGTGTTTGTAGCGCATCAAAAAATGGGCTTGCCCGGCCAGGTAGCATGGCTGAGAGGAAGCCGCAAGGCCAAGCCCTGTGGGTGCTCGTTCACTCGCAGCCTTGCCCCTTTCCCCCAGCCATGCTCCACCTCCAGGTGGCGAAGGCGAAGAGGCACTCTGCCTCCGGCGGGGCTCAGACTGAAAGGTTATTCTCCCCCGCTACCCCTGGAGTCAGGCATCGCTTCATTCCTGAAGATTTTCACCCAACTGCTCGAATAGGTACTATTTTCTCAAGTTTCCCATCCTTCAGATCGTCCAAATAATCTGCCCAGGCTTGCATCATCCGTTTTCGTTCTGACAGATACTCTGCATGATTATATACAGCTCTGATCCTATTTTGGTCAGAATGAGCAAGCTGCTTTTCAATCAGATGCGAGGGAAAACCAAGCTCATGCAAATGCGTTGAAGCCATGTGCCGAAAACCATGGGGGGTGATATCGTCTCCAGTAAATCCCATTCCACGAAGAGCACTTCGCACCGTGTTGTTGGAAATACATTGATCTTTATGACGGATTGCCGGAAAAACATAGCGACCATTGCCAGTAAGTTGATACAGATCCTGCAAAATAACTAACGCTTGATGGCATAATGGTACAATATGGGCGATTTCTCCACGCCGAGCCAACTTGTCAAGTTGGCGCCGTTTGAGATGTTCGATAGGTATGCGCCATTCCGCTTGCTCAAAATCGACATCTGCCCACTCCATACTCCGTAGGGTGCCTGGCCTGACAAAAAACATCGGTGATAAACGTAACGCACAATAGACGACAAATGTTCCGGCATAACCATCAATCGAACGCAACAGTCGGGCAGTTTCTTCCTTGGTTGTTGGAGCGGCCATATGCCTAACAATCCGAGGTGACAAATGGGCATGAAGCCCGATCGCGGGGGAAACAGTCACCCGACCAGAGGGAATGTCGTGCACAAAAACTTGTTTGCAGGTGGAGTATGCTTTCCGCGCCGTTGCTGAAGATCGGATATCAATTCGTTTGAGCACAGATAGAAGCTCTCCTGCAGAAATCTCACCAATTGGCCGTGAGCCAATATATGGAAATACATCTTTCTCAAGGATGGCATTCGTTTTTCCTTTGTGTGATTGTGACCAACCAGGAGATTTCAAGGCCATCCATTCACGGGCGACCGCTTCAAAAGTTCCTTCGCCACATCTTTGCGCTTTCTCAGATTTTCTAAAAACGCCAGGATCGATTCCTCTTGCTGAACGGCTACGAATTTTGAGAGACTCTTCCCTAGCCATTGCAAGTGTGACCACCGGATAATCCCCCAAGCTAAAGGTGTTCTCTTTTTTTGCGAAAGTGATGCGGAGACGCCACCATTTACGACCAGAAGGCTCCATTACTAAAAAAAGTCCACCTCCATCCCGGAGGGTGTATATTTTTTCTTTCGGCTTAGCATTTCGGACCGCAGAGTCCGACAACAATTTCTCCCCTGTTATTGACATGTTACCACCTCAATACGTCAAAACCCTCGAAACAGCGCACTTACATTTATTTTCAAACGATATTTCAATGCATTATTTATTTAGGCATATAAAAATGCGGGGCTAGACACCGTCTACCTATTTCAATTTTAAAACACAAATTCAAAAAGATAAACAAAAAAGACGTGCAGAACCCCAACAGACACAACCAGCTACCCATGATTCTACACGTTTCCTTTCCGGATACCAACGAATTTTATCAGACTTCACCGGACAACAAAAAACCCGCTTTCCTAATCAGGAAGCGGGCTTATGTATGTTCTTGGACTTCTTTGGATGAGTGAATGGGGTGAACGATGGGACTTGAACCCACGACCTCCGAGGCCACAACCCGGTGCTGCCACCAACTGAGCTACGTTCACCACCTAAACGTGCGCTTATATACCCGTACCCCCTCTTTTTCGCAAGCAGAAAGTCAGGCCGTCAGCTCCCGCTGGCAGTGTTTGCAGACGGTGGCCCTGGCCTTGATCAACTCGGTGCAGTACGGACATTCTTTGAGGAAATTATTGGCCAAAATCTGGCCGAGGGCCAGGTTAACCTCCTGTTGGAGATGAGGATCTTTGAACGCATGATTGCGTAACGGCTCGATACAACTGAGGTCATTCAACGCAACCAGCATGTCGGCCGCTCGTTTGCGGTCATCGATCCGGGCAGAATCGTCGAGCAAAATGGTCAGTACCGGCGCCAACTGTTTTTGCTCAACGCAGGTATCCAGGGTAGCCAAGGCTTCCTGCTGTTGCTGATACCTGACGTTCTGCCGCTTGATGGCCTCAATATCGACGATGCTGCCGGTAAAGGCCTCTTTGCCGACCACCATCATATTGTAACTTTCCTTGGAATTGGGAATCTCCATATACCGGTAGGAGCCGACATGGCCGTACTGGTTGGCGATATAATCCCACCCTTTGACAAAGAGCGGACACGTGTCGTTCAGGCAGATAAAGAGATATTCCGACCCCCAGCCCAAGCCATCACCGACATGGACCGCCGGCGCATAGCAAAGTGTGAGGTCACCGCTGCAGTGCGGGCAATAATGCTTTTCTTCGATATATTTCAAGAGCGTTGACAACATAGATTTCCGGACTCCTCAATTGGATGGGATGGGATTCACTGCCTGCGGCAGAGGACAGGGCGGGCCACCGACCGGCGGCGCGGGCAGGCTGGATCAACTGGGGCCGGATCGCAAAGCGGGCCGAAGCAGAACAACAGCGCACCATAGGGCAAAAAGGACCAACAGGAACAGGTTTCTTTTACGTTGATTAGACATGCCGGTAGAGTAACCATTGCCCCTGGTGTGGTCAACCAACGGTCTTCATATCATCCGGCCGAGAACCTCGTCGACCGCCTTGGCCTGCTGCATTCGTGCCTGGAGAAAATTCTCCGTCAGATGCTCGGCATTGGCATCGATCAGGTCACAGAGACCGGGGATGGAGGCCGCATCCGCCATCCGGATCACCTTGTCCAAATTCCTGGCGAAATCGGCGACGATCTTGCGGCTGTCGCCCGAGGTGGACATGATCTCGGCGTAGGTTCGGGGATTCTGCGAATGGACCCGGGACATGGCAAGGATGGGATAGAGCGAGGTCAGGGTGCAATGGCTGGCTATGTCCTCGCTGGTGATGTTGTTCTCGCCCAGCGTCATGGCCAGGGCCACCGAGATCACCGTGGGCAGTTTCTGGCCGATACCCATCAGCAGATCGTGCTTGGAGGCTGAATCGTGGAAGATATCGGCCCCGTGTTTGTAGAGAAAGGCCTCGAACTCGCTGCAGAACATGCCGCTGCGCGGGGTGCGCACCACAATGGCGTTCTTGTCCTTCATAGTGGCGGCCTGCGGCCCCCAGAGGTTATGCACCAGCATGACCTCGACCTCCTCGTTGGTCGATTCCAGGGCGGCCCTGATGGTTTCCTCCGATTCGCCGGCCAGGAGGATCAGGGCCTTGCCCGCCCCGATCAGCGGGCCGTATTGGCGAACCGTGGCCGAGGTGACCGAGATCGGCACGCAAACCACCACCACATCGACCCGGTCGATCATCTGTTCGGGCCGCAGGGAGGTGGCGCGACCGGTCAGCAGCACCTCATACCCCTCGCTTTCCAACCGGTTGGCAAACCATTTACTCATCGCGCCGGTGCCGATAAAGCCAAAGGACTTGATGTATTTGGTCCGCATATCGACCCGGGGAAAGCTGCCCAGGACGCGGATCATGCCCTGCTGGTGAATGACCCGGGATTCGATGTGGGCGATGGCGCTGGCCATGGTGTTGGTTTGGATATGCCCTTCCGCTTCGAGATAGATGCGCAGTTTCTGGGTCTTGATGTCGTTTTCCGAACGCATGTCGACAATATTGATGCCGCGCCGGGAAAACTCGCTCAGGATGTCCACCAGGATGCCCACCCGGTCGTCCAACGGTTCGGTGATCAGGGCGGTGGCGTCATAACCGGTCAGCGGCGCCAGGGTGTGGCCGAGGACCGCGTAGCGGGTGCGGTTGTGCGGAGCGACCTCGCGTTCGATAATCCGCAGGCCGTGGGCGGTCAGGGTCTCGGCGTTGTCGATCACCGCCCGGCCCTTGGTCTGGCCGCTCTGCCTGATTTCGGCCACGGCTTGGCCGATATCCCCAACGCTCATTTCGGTAATGCCGGGCAAGCGATTTTCCACAAATTCTTCACACTGGTTGAAAACCTCGCGCTTGCCCACCAGCAGGCGCAGGTCCTCAACGGCATCTTCCTCGTCGAACACGCCCAGGGAAAGATTGGAATGGAGGATGACGTTATCGACCCAGAATCCGGTCTTGATCTGATCAAAAAAACGGAAATACTGTTTCTTTTCCCCTTCACGGGTATTATACACCGGCAACACGGCATACTCGACCTCACGCGCGGCAAAGGCATCGAGCAGGGCCTTGACGTGCGGAAAGAGCCGTATCTCCGCCTCGCCGTCGTACTGCACGGCCGCCTGCCATGACTGGGACTGTTCCGGCCCAAGGGTCGCGATCGTTTTCATTGCGGGGGTGTTCCTGTCCAGAGTGTGAGTGGTCGTTGCTTCACCGGCCAAGCATGGCCGGGCCACGGTGAAGAGTATAACGTGCGGCAGCGGCATCGCCGGAACGCCAGGAGGTGTAGATATTTCAGGAAAGAGAAAACAGCGCGGAATGCGAGGCGAATCCGAAAAATAACTACAACACGGTCAAATACATTTTCAGCAACGGATAGGCAAGATTTTTTTGATCAATGGCGCAAGCAGATGCGGGACGCGGATGGCATGAGGCTGGAACGGGGCACGGTGGCGGAGTACCTCGCCGCTTTGAAAATGTCGGGAAAATTCGGGCCGCAGGTGGTGGCGCATCGGACCGTCGCGCCCCTGCCGGCGACCACCGCACCGCCCGATCTTCTAGCCCCTGAACTGCAACACCTGCTCTCCGACATGGGTGTCCAGGCCCTCTACACCCACCAGGAAGCGGCCATCACCCCTATCCTGGCTGGCAGCCATACGGTGGTGGCCACCCCTACCGCCTCGGGCAAGAGCCTGATCTACACCTTGCCGGTCTTCCAGACCCTGCTTCGCAATCCTGTTGCCAAGGCCCTCTATCTCTTTCCCCTCAAGGCCTTGGCCCAGGATCAGTTCAAGACCGTCGAAACGCTCTGGCAGTTTCTGCCGGAGACGCTCCGGGGCAGCCAGCGGGCCGCCGCTATCTACGACGGCGACACCTCCGGCTATCAGCGCAAAAAAATCCGCGCCACGCTGCCGCCCATCCTGATCACCAACCCGGACATGCTCCACCTGTCGCTGCTGCCCTACCATGACCGCTGGGGCCATTTTTGGGCCAACCTGCGCCACGTGGTTATCGACGAGGTACATACCTACCGGGGCGTCTTCGGTTCGCACGTCGCCTGGGTGCTGCGGCGGCTGCGGCGGATCTGCGCCCTGTACGGTGCCGACCCCACCTTTATCCTCGCCTCGGCCACCATCGGCAATCCCGGCGAGCATGCCCGGCTGTTGCTCGACGCGCCGGTGGTCGAGGTAACCCGCTCCGGGGCAGGCAACGCCGCCCGCCACGTTCTGCTGCTCAACCCGCTCGATTCCGCTGCCGCCAGCGCCGTCCAATTGCTGGATGCCGCGATCAGTCGTGGTCTGCGCACCATTGTCTACTGCCAGTCGCGCAAGATGACCGAACTGATCACCATCTGGACCGAACAGCGACTCAAGGAGCACAAGGGGGTGATCGCCTCCTACCGTTCCGGGTTCCTGCCGGAAGAGCGCCGCGCCATCGAGGAGCGCCTGGCTGCCGGCAGCCTGCTGGGGGTCATCTCCACCTCGGCCCTGGAACTGGGAATCGATATCGGTAACCTCGACATCTGCATCCTGGTCGGCTACCCCGGTTCGATGATGGCCACCTGGCAGCGGGCTGGCCGGGTCGGCAGAAACGGGCAGGAGTCGCTGATGGTGCTGCTCGGCCACGAGGATGCCCTGGATCAGCATTTCATGCGCCATCCCGAGGACTTCTTCACCCGGCCAGTGGAACCGGTGACCATCAACCCCGACAATCCCCATATCGCCGGCCCCCAGATGGTCTGTGCCGCCGCCGAGCTGCCGCTCACCGGGGTTGATCCTCTGCTGCAAACCGGGCAGTCGGCAGCGCTGGTTGACAGCCTGACCAAGGCGGGCCAGCTCCTTCAGTCGGCGGACGGCACCACCTGGTTCTCGCCCCAACACTATCCGCAACGTCAGGTCAATCTCCGCGGCGGCGGTGCGACCCTGGCCATCCTGGCACAGCCCCACCGCCGACTGCTGGGCGAGGTCGACCCTCACCGCGCCCTGCGGGAATGCCACCCCGGCGCCATCTACCTCCACATGGCCCGCACCTACCATGTCGACAGCCTGGACCTGGAAGGCCGGGAGATCCTGGTTGCACCGGTCAAGCCCGCCTATTTCACCCGGGTGCTGACCGAAAAGACCACCGAAATCCTTGCGGTGCGCAACAGCATCCCCTATGGGCCGACCCGGGTTCATTTCGGTACCTTGCGGGTCACCGAGCGGATCACCGGCTATCACAAAATTGCCCAGGGCAGTCTGCGGATCATTGCCCGGGTGCCGCTGAACCTGCCGCCACAGATCTTCGAGACCGAGGGGTTCTGGATCGAAATCCCGCGCTGGCTGCAAGAACAGGCCACAGCCGCGCGCCTGCATTTCATGGGCGGCATCCATGCCATGGAACATGCCATCATCGGCCTGATGCCGCTCTTGGTGCTCTGCGACCGCAACGATCTCGGCGGTATCTCCCACCCCTGGCACCACCAAGTGGCAGGCCCAGCGGTCTTTGTCTACGACGGTTATGCCGGCGGCATGGGACTGACCGCCAAGGCCTTTGCGGCCATGGCCCGCCTGCTGGAGCAAACCCGGCATCTCGTCGCGGCCTGCCCCTGTGACTTCGGCTGTCCTTCCTGTGTCCATTCGCCTAAATGCGGCTCCGGCAACCGGCCCATCGACAAACAGGCCTGCCTCTATCTCCTTGAGCAGTTGCATACACCGCAACCGGGACGCCCCCTCCCAACCAACCGATCGGTCTCCCTCGGAACACCTCGGCCCCCCTCACCGCATCCCACGGACTTCCCTGCAAATTTTGGGGTTTTCGACGTGGAGACCCAGAAATCGGCCCAGGAAGTCGGCGGTTGGCATCGGGCCGATCTGATGCGGATCAGTGTTGCCGTTCTCTATGAAAATGCGGGGCAGCGGTTTACCCACTTCACCGAAAAGACCATCGGCGAACTGATCGAGCGGTTGTTTCGCCTGGATCTGGTGGTCGGTTTCAACAACAAACGGTTTGACAACAAGGTGCTCTCAGCCTATACCGCGCATGACCTTGGCCTGCTGCCGTCGTTTGACCTCCTTGAGGCGATCACCGGTCAGTTGGGCTACCGGCTCAGCCTGAACAGGTTGGCTGAGAAGACCCTGAATGTGCAAAAAGAGGGGGACGGCCTGGAGGCCTTGCGGTGGTTCAAGCAGGGGGAAATGGAAAAACTGGCGGCATATTGCCAAAAGGATGTGGAAATAACACGGAATCTTTTCTTGTTCGGACTCCGGCAGCAGCACCTGCTTTTCCAGAACAAAGCAGGACAGGTAGTGCGGCTGCCGGTTGATTTCAGCCGATCAATCAGTACGATCCTCGAACGCCGACAAGAGGGGCTCAGGGCCAGACAAGGTCTTTGTGCACCCAGCCGGTGAGTTCGGGGTGGGTGACCTTGATCCAGTCCCCTTTCTGCTCGCCCTTAACGAAAATGACATCCTTGGCGCCGTTACCCACCACCTTTTCGTTGGCGCCGGGGCCGCTGCGGATCTTGCATTCCTTGACCTTGACGATCACATGCGGCGTTTTATTGACCAGCGATTCTTGGATGTACCCCTTGTCGCCTTCGTAATCGCTCACCTTCAGCCATTGCCCTTCCTTGCCGAGCACCTCCAGCGGATAGCCGACCGGCAGTTGAAACAGGACTTCCGCATTGGTATTGGGGGCGGAACGTAAATTCACCCCATCTTTGACAACGCTCATATATTCGCCGGCCAGGGCGGTGGTCAGGGCAAAGGCCGAGGCCAGCACAGTCAGCGATATGCTTTTAGTCAGCGGTCGTATCATCCCGATCTCCTTGTTCCAAATTATGCGGTCTGTCATTCTGAGTGCCAGTAGCACCGGTCAGTAACATGAAAAACTCCTGATTCCCTTTCGCGCCCCGGACAGGTGACGCCACAATACCCGTGCATTGCAAGCCCAGCTCCTCACCGAACTGGCGAACCATGGCCAGCGCCTGCCGGTGCAATGCGGCATCGCCGACAATGCCGCCCGGCCCCACCGCTTCCCGGGGCAATTGGAACTGCGGTTTAACCAAGGCCAGGATGCGGATGCTGTCCCCGAAAAGCGGTAACAGGGGGGCAAGCAACGGTTGCAGGGAGATGAACGAGGCATCGATCACGGCCAGGTCGAGGGGCTCGGGCACCTGTTGTCTGGTCAGGTAGCGGGCATTGGTGCGTTCAAGAACGATCACCCGTCCGTCCTGCCGCAGTTTCCAATCAAGCAGGCCATAGCCGACGTCGATGCAGTAGACCTTTTCCGCCCCATGCTGCAACAGACAGTCGGTAAAACCACCGGTCGAACAACCGATATCGGCACAGATCCAACCGCTGGGATTGACTCCGGCACCGTGCAACCCGGCTTCGAGTTTCTCGCCGCCGCGGCTGACGAACCGCCGCGCGGTTTTAACCGTGAGAAGACAGGACGGCTCGACAAGGCTCCCGGCCTTGTCGCAGACCCGGCTGTCGATCAGGACACTGCCCGCGCCGATCAAACGGCGGGCCGATTCGATGTTTTCCGCAACTCCCCGCGCAACGAGCAGATGATCAAGCCGCTGTTTTTTCGCCGCCGCCGTCAACAGCCGCTCTTAGAGTTTTCCCAACCGCTCTTTGGCCTGCGCGGCTTCGGCACTGCCACCATGGTCGCTGATCAACTTTTTATAGATGATCTTGGCGGTCTCGTGATCGGTCAGCTTCTCAAAAGACATCCCCTGTTTGAGCAGAGCGCCGGCAGCAAGGGAGTCTTTGCCATGATTGGAAATGACCTTCTGGTAATCGAGGATGGCGAGATCGTATTCTCCCTGATTGTACAAGCTCTCACCCATATAGTAGAGCGACTTGGCAGCCTGGGAACCGTTGGGATTGGTGGAAAGGGACTGCTCAAATGACTTATAGGCCTCTTTGTACTTTTTGTCCTTAAACTGGTTCATCCCTTGAGAAAACGAATCGGAGGCACCTGCCGGCGCAGCAGGCGGCGCGGTCTTTTCGACGGCCGGTGCGGCTGCCGGAGCAGCGCTTGCACTTTTCCCGGTCGCGGCAGGTTGCGCGGCGGGTTGTTCTTTCGCTGGTTCGGCCGGCTTTTTGGTCGAGGTGGTCTCGGCAACTGGTGCCGTTGCCGGCGCAGCAACCTTGGTCTTCTTGGTATCCGGGCTGACTTTGACCACGCCTGCCGGTGCGGCTGCGGTTCCGGTTGGCGGAGGGGTGGTTGCAGCGGCAGGGGGAGGAGGGACGGCGGCGACGCTCGCCTGAGCCGCCTTTTGTTTCGCTGCCTCGGCCTTCTGCGATGCGGCCTGTGCCCGTTTCTCGGCTTCGGTGATCCGCTCCTGCTGGGCCTTGCTGAAATTCTCGCTGACCAAGGCCAGCTTTTCTTCCAAGACCGCTACCTTCTGGTTGAGCTCGGCAATCTTGGTATCGTGCTCCGACTTCACCGTATCGACCGAGGATTGCAATTTAGCGATGTTTTGATTGATATGCTCACGGAACTGACTGGTTTGGCTCGCATTCTCTTCAATGCTTGACTTGATCCGCAGTGTTTCGTCCTCGACCTGATCGATTTTACTGACCGAACTAGCCTGCCGTTTTTGCATCTGGTTGACGGTGTTGGTTTTGACGTCTTCAAGTTTTTGATTAACCGACCGAAGCTGGTATTGCAGATTTTGCACCTCGTCCTGCGAAGCGCACTGGGTCAGCAACAGAAGCGAACAACCGGCCACCGCGAAATTTTTAATGGTTTTTATCATGTTCAAGCTCCCTTTCCCCAAAAGACATCAAGAAATCGGTTCGATAAAAAGGACAATAGTATGCACCGTGTTCGTTCCGCCAGCCCCGTCAAGGTAACCGGCCGGACCATTGCGGGTAGGACTGATTGCCTTTCATGGTAAAAAGTACGCGGATATCCTTGCCGTTTTTGCTGACGACACAAATCTCGGAACGGCTGCCGCTCTTTCGGGTAACGGCTAGCAAGCGGCCGTCAGGTGACCAGGTCGGCGATTCATAACTGCCTCCTCCGGTGCTCAACTGGCGCACATTGCCGCCATTGCGATCCATGAGGAAGAGTTGGTACGCCCCCCCTTGCAAACCGGTAAAGGCGATTTCGTCGCCTTTGGGCGACCACGTCGGCTCGCTATTCTCGGAACTCTTGAAGGTCAGTCGTTTCGCTTGGCCGCCAGCCGCGCTCATGACATAGACATTCGGCTTGCCGCTGCGATCGGAGACAAAGGCTATCGACTGGCCGTCGGGAGCAAAGGAGGCCGAGACGTTGATTCCCGCGCCGGACGTCAACTGCTGGAGGATCTCCCCTTGCCGATCCATGGAATACAGATCGGGATTGCCCCCATGGCTCAGGGTGACCACCATGGTACGACCATCCGGGGAGAAAGCGGGCGCCAGATTCAATCCTTTGCGCCGGGAAAGAGAAGCAGTGGTGGCGTTCTGCCGCAGATCGGTGATGTAGAGGTCCTGGTTGCCGCGGTGGTAGGTGGAATAGGCCAGGAAATTACCGTCCGGGGTGAAGCGGGGGGAAACGCACAGGGCGCGATGGCTGGTCACCTGGCGCGGATGGCGGCCTAAGATGTCGGTGACATAGATCTCTTTCCGCCCGGTCGCGTCAGAGACATAGGCCATGCGGGTTCTGGCAACGCCCATCTCTCCGGTGAAATCCTCAATCAAGGCATCGCAGAGCCGCAGCGTCATATCCTCAAGTTGGGCCGCAGCCCCCTTATAGCGGCGTCCGGCGAGCAGCTTATTGCTGGCAACATCGAGAATCTGCCCTTCGATCACGATGCCGGCGGGATCACTCCCCACCTGTCCCATGACCACGTAATCGGCCCCCAGGCCTTTCCAATCCGCATCTTTGCCGCCGCCATATCGGCTCGAATCAATGACACTGATAAAACCATGCAGGGCAAACCCCTTGGTGAGCAGTTGCGCGACCGCCGGCCCCTGTCCATCTCCGGAGAAATTGGGAACCGCCACCATGATCTTCCGCATGTCAGAGGCGGTAATATCAAAATATGCCCGCTCAGCCATGCTCTCTTTGGTCAAGGAGCAGACAAAAAAACAAGCGAGCAAGGCCAGGATCGCGGCAACATTTCGTTTATGCATCATAACCGTTCAATTGAAAGAGGTTGTTGGTGAAGAGTCAGGCAAAGCAATTTGTATATACACGATCGCTCACATATTGCCAAGCTCACCGGGTCTGAATTTAAACCCGACTTCAGTTGTTTCCTGCTGCATCAGCGCCGGAAAACGGGGCATGGGTGCGGCACTCTTGATGGTTTTTTCCACCAACTGATCAAAAAGCGGATCTTTTGAACGTTGATCGAACTGAATATTGGTCACCTCGCCATTTTTATTAATAGTAATAACAACTTGCGCAAGCAGATTTGCATCCCATTTGCGCATTTCCGGCAAGACCCAGAAGCTCTTCACCCGCTGTGCCACGGCCCCCCAATAGGTCTGCTCAACAATCGATTGTGCCTGCTGGCGGCCTGAGGAACCGCCTGTGACCGCACTCTGCATGGCCTGTGACCGCCGGCCGGCATCGGCGCGGACAGCGGCAGCGGCAGCAGCGGCGGCGTTGGCCTGGGCGGCAAGCTCGCGGGCTTCGGCGGCGGCGGCGCGCGCCTCATTTTCGGCCCTGATCTGTTCAAGTCTGGCCTGGGCGATGACCTTTTGCCGTTCCTCTTCGCGCCGCAACGCCTCCTTGCGCTCGGCTTCATGCTTGCGCTCCTCGATCTTTTTCTGCAGCTCGCGTTCTTCCAGCTTGCGTTGGTCCGCTTCGCGTTTGCGTTCCTCGATCTTTTTCTGCAGTTCGCGCTCTTCCTGTTTGCGCTGTTCCTGCTCGCGCTCCTTCACCTTTTCCTCATCCAGTCTGGTATCCTGCGTCTTCTTGATTTTCCGCTTATCAGGGGCCAGTGAAATTGGATTTTTCGTTTCAACGGGCTCCGGAGCGACGGTCTCAGGTTGGACCGCAACCTTTTCCTTCGGTGGCGGGGGAGCAGGTTCGGGGGGAGCAGCAGGCTCCGGCGGGGCTGCCGGTTTTGGCGGTGGTGGCGGGGGAGGCGGCGCTTCCTCCTTCTCCGCATTCGGTTTGCTGGGGCTGGCGGCGGCCGCTGGTGGCGCCGCAGCGCCACCAGCATCGGGCATCGCAACCAGACTGACCGAGACCACCTCTTCGACAATCGGCTTGGTCTCGAAGAGAGAAGGCATGAACATGACCACCAAAACCACAGAGGCATGCACACACAGGGCCAGCGAGAGCGCCAGCCACCATCGTTGGTCAGCCTCTTGCTGCTGGAGATAAAAATCCGTCTCGGTATACTGCACAGATGTCCAACCAGTCTCTATTGCTTGCCTTTTTCCGCTGGTACGGTGATCATCCCCAGCTTTTCGAAACCCGCAGCATGAATATCGGCCATGGTCGATGTTACCACGCCGTACGGAACGTTCTTGTCGGCCCGGAGATAGATCCCTTCTTTCTTCACTTCGGGCGGCATGGCACGCAACTGCTGTTGCAAGACAACAGAGGTTACCTTTTCTTTTTTGAGATAGACATCCCCTTCTTTTTTGATGGTTACCACCAAGGGTTCCTCCTGTTGACGAAGCGCCTTGGTGGTCGCTTCCGGGAGGTCGACCTCAAGCCCTTGGGTCATCATCGGCGCAGTGACCATGAAGATGATGAGCAAGACCAGCATGACATCGACGAGCGGAGTAACGTTGATGTCGGCAACCAACCCCCGCCTGCCTTTATTGTTCCCTAACGGTCCCATGCTATCACGTCCTGGTGAGGATGTCTCTTTCGATTAGGTTGATGAAATCGGTGCTGAAGCTCTCGACATTGGAATCGAACTCGGCAACTTTATTGGAAAAATAGTTAAAAAAGATAACAGCGGGAATGGCGACGGCAAGACCGGCGGCGGTGGCCACGAGCGCCTCTGAAATACCGGGCGCAACAACGGCCAATGATGCTGACCCACGTTCGCCGATACTTTGAAAGGAGGCCATGATGCCCCAGACCGTGCCGAACAGACCAATAAACGGAGTGGCGCTGCCGGTGGTGGCGAGGACGGAAATCGAACTGCTTAAACGGTCGGATTCCAGAAACTGGGCCTTGCGGACTGCCCGTTTGAGATTGTCCATGGTTGCCAACTGCATCTCCAGGGTGGCCGGAGATTGGCCGGTGTTGCGGGCGGCGCTGATCTTTTTCAGCTCATTGTAGCCAGCGACAAACACGGTCGCCTCGGGGCTGAGCGGGAATTCACGGGCTGCCTCGTAGGCCTCGTTCAAGGTTTTGCTGTCCCAAAACGCATCGAGAAAATCCAGGGAAGCATTACGCGCCTTCCGGAGGATGAGAAATTTCATAATGACGATGGACCATGAAAAAACCGAAAAAACAAGCAGAATGAGCATGATCAACTTGCCCATCATTCCGGCATGTTTCATAATTTCGAAAATAGATAACTCCACGACGCGCCTTCTTGTTGCTATTCATCTTATGCTGTCCACGGCAGCTCACCGAAAACAGCCCCTTTCCCCAGTCCAGCGGGGGGGACGACAGTGTAAAAAAACACAGCCCGCTCTGCAGCCTATGATCTGCCGTTGACGGCACAATCTGCAAGCGGGCCAAAAGAAAGAATGCACAATCGTTGGTCTGCCTTCGATGCAGGATCACACCGACCGGAGAGGCTAATCACAATAACCTTAAATTATATACGAAATCAATAAATCTGTCGACCTTGATCTGGAGATGATGTACAAATCGCTTGGCATCCTTCAAATACCGACATAGCCACGGATTGCCAAAAATCCTTTTTCGTTTTTTCAGACAATAAGGAGCAGTTCATGTCAGGGCAGACGTACGATGTGGTCATCATAGGAGCGGGACCGGCCGGCATTCAGGCCGCCATTCACGCTGCTCGGAAAAAGACCCGGGTCTTGGTGCTGGGACGAATCGAAAATTCCGCCCTTTATGGGGCCCATATCGAGAACTATGGCTTTGTCGCCGGTGTTTCCCAGGGGGGCGACCTCCTCCGCGTCGGCCTGGAACAGGCCAAGCGGTTCGGGGCCGAGACCTCCGCCGAAGATGTGTTGAAGATATCCCAGGAAAACGAACTGTTTCATCTGGAACTGGAAAGCGGCGCTGTCATCACCACCCGCTCCCTGATCTTCTGCATGGGTGTGTCGAAAAAGAAACTGAGTGTTCCCGGAGAGAAAGAGCTTTCCGGCCGAGGCGTCTCCTATTGTGTGGACTGCGACGCCAATTTTTACCGAGGCGCGGTGGTGACAGTCACCGGTGACCGCAGCGCCGCTGTGGACGGCGCCTTGACCCTGCTTGATTACGCAGCCAAGGTCTATCTGGTGGCGGAAAAACTCAACGTCTCCAAGGAACTGCTGAACCGGTTGCAAACGAGCAGGGTTGAATGCATTGCCAGCTCAATCAAACAGATCAACGGGGAGCGGGTGGTGACTTCGCTGCTGCTGGCAAACGGCGAAACTTTGGAAACCGAAGGCATTTTCATTGAACTGGGCTCCAAGGGCGCCCTAGAGCTGGCAACGCAGGTTGGCGTCCAACTCGATACCGAGTCGTTTAAGTACATCGCTGTCAACCGACGACAGGAGACCAATATTGCCGGCATCTATGCCGCCGGCGACATCGTCGGCCCGCCGTACCAAATGGCCAAGGCTGTGGGCGAGGGCTGTGTTGCCGGAATGGAGGCGGCTACGTACGCGAGAAAATTACGAAAGGAAGGGTGAGCATCGGACAGCAGTTATTGCAATGACCGACCCGGTCCGGCCACGCCTCGTTGGAGCAAAGGGACAAAAGAAAAAAACGCTACCGGTTCCGGACGCGAGCCCCCTCCTCCCCTAACCGGCTGCCGATCCGTTGCTGCAATTCCTGCACGGAACGGAGGTAACGAAAAATCTCCCGGCTGTAGCGGGGATTCCTAGTGCGGGAGAAGAGGTAGGCAAGTCGGGAAAGGGTGAGCGGGTCAATCTCGGGCAGGTGTTCTTGGAGTTCCATCAGGGTATCGCTTGCCCAGTTTTCCTCCCAATCGACACCGTTCTGGCGGCATATCTCCTGTTTTTCCAGGGCTTCATTGATCAAGGCGTCGCGATAATACTCCACAGTGTGCAACTGTTTTTGTGCCGCCAGGGTCTTGCCGCGATGCTGGCCAACCAGTTCGTAGAGTTCGTCGACAGGATATTCCTGTACCAGCTTAGTGAGGTATTTTACCTGACGCTGCCTGACACTACCTTGCAACTTCGCCGTCTCAACAAGCATCTGTTTGAATTCTTCCGGGACCGGGGCCTGATCGAGCACCTGCGCCGGCAAGGTCACCAGTTCAGCGACGAGCCGCTCCATCTCCTTGATGCGCCTTTTCTGCTCCGACCGACTTATCTGCATAACTGCCTGATCGCCTTACCCCGCCTCTACGCGGCATTCTCGGATCGTTCGTCCAGCAACTGGACAACCTTATCCCAGATTCGATGAGCGGTCTCCTCTTTGGATAACAGCGGCAGGGGGGTGATCGCCTGCCGGTCGATCAAAGTCACCTGATTGGTCTCTACGTCGAAACCGGTTTGCGCCCCGAGGATATCGTTGACCACGATCAGGTCTAGATTCTTTTCCCGAAGCTTTCTTTGCCCCTCGCCCGCATGATCGCGACTCTCAGCCGCAAACCCGACCAGGATCTGGCCAGGAAGGCGGTTTTGCCCTAATTCCGCCAGAATGTCGGTGTTCTTGATCAGATCCAGCCGCAACCCCTGCTGAGTTTTCTTTATTTTATGGGTCGCGCAATCAGAGGGCTTGAAATCGGCAACCGCTGCGGATTTGACAATAATTTCCATGGACTCTGACCGTGCAAAAACCGCCTGCGCCATTTCTGCCGCCGTAGTCACCCGAACCACCTCCACGCCGGGAGGATCAGGCAGATGCACCGGCCCGGTAACCAAGGTCACCTCGGCCCCTCGGCGCCGGGCCGCGCGGGCCAGGGCAAAACCCATCTTGCCGCTCGAGCGGTTGCTGAGAAAACGGGCAGGATCGAGCGGTTCCCTGGTCGGACCGGCAGTAATCAGGATCTTGCGGTCCTTGAGGTCATCGGGCTGAAACAGAGACAGCAGCGCTTCCCGGGCCACATCCCAGTCAGCCAGGCGGCCGTCTCCGGTCTCGCCGCAGGCGAGATCACCGCAGCCCGGTTGCACCAGATGATAACCGAATTGTTCCAGACGTCTGATATTCTCCACTGTAGCAGGATGGGCCAGCATGGACGAATTCATGGCCGGACAGATGACCACGGGAATCCGGGCCGCTAACACCACTGTTGCCAGCAGGTTGTCCGCCATGCCGTGCGCGAGCCGGGCAATGGTCTGAGCCGTGGCAGGGGCAACCAGAATAACGTCCGCCTCCCGGGACAGATTGATGTGCGCCATGACCCGGTCCGGGGTCTCGTCAAACATGTCGCGGTGCACCGGATTACCGCTGAGGGCAGAAAAAGTGAGGGCTGAAACAAACCGTTCAGCCGCCTCGGTCATGGCAACCGTCACCACCGCCTCTTCCTTGACCAGAAACCGGACCCACTCCGCCGCCTTGAAAGCGGCAATAGACCCGGTAACGCCGAGGAGGATTCTTTTACCGTGCAGACCAGACATGGAAACGGAGCTTACTGGGAGACGGAATCACTGAAGGTGTTCGCGCTGGTGCCAGCCGTTTTGTCGATGGCCACGTAGAGCTTGAGTTCGGTTTTCCCGAGAACGCCTTCTGAAATCACCATCATGCAGGTTTTGTGCGGCTTAACAAAGGCCAGCATAATATCTTTTGAGGCAGTCTCTCCCACCAGCCGCCATTTATTATCCTGCATAGAGGCGACCATGTAATCCTTCAGCGACATAACCTCCACCCTGCCCTTATAGGTAAAGATACCACCACGGAACGATTCGGTCTTGATGACCATCGAATTCTTCCGATCCCAGGCAAGCTCGGTGGGTAACGTTATATCTTTGATATCATCGGCGAAATTACTGACTTGCGGTAGCCCGGCATTGTCATTGCCCATAACATTCTTATTCGAGGCGCAACCGGTGGAAATGAGAAGCAGCGCCATGCCAAAAAAAACAAACCACTTTATACCATTACCTTTCTTCATGTGACCTATCCTCCGATTCAAGAAAAACATCGGCCTCTCATTGAAGGCCGGCCTGGGAGCAGAGACGATCCGGCAAAAAAACGGTCCTTCTTTCCTTCCCCCTCTTTGCCGGTCTCCAGTCCCGGCAAAACAACGCAATCCCCCGGTTTCGCCCTGCATCTGCCTAAATCCGCCAGCTGCTCAAGAAAGTCATGCAGCCCATGCGCCACGAAAACCGGACGACGGAAAGGGACAAAAAAGAAAAACCAAGTCAACCAGTTGTAAAAAATAAAGGTTTTAATGTCAACAAACATTCACTATGATACAACCCTATTGCCGCCTGCAGCGGGATGCGCATAGAGCGGTGGCATTCCCGGCAGTATTCGTCCCCTCAACCGACAACAGGATATTCGCGTCATCGCGCCATGAAACCTGCAATTTTGCCCCTCCCGGAATTATCAACTCGGGCCGAACTCATCGACACCCATTGTCATCTCGACATGAGCGCCTACCAACCAGACCTGGAAAATGTCATCCAATCGGCCGTTCGGCATGGCATCAGGCGCATCATCACCATTGGGATCGATTATTCCAGTTCCCGGGAGGCAGTAACCCTCTCCGATCGCTTTCCCAACGTTTTTGCGACCATCGGTTTTCATCCCCACGATGCGCAACAGGCAACAACCGGGGCCATGCAGCGGCTTGCCGATCTGGCCTCTCATCGGGCCGTGGTCGGGTACGGAGAAATCGGTCTTGATTACGTCAAGAATTATGCCCCCCGTGATGTGCAACGCCGGGTGCTCTCCGAGCAACTCCACCTTGCCAAGGAACTCAATCTGCCGGTTGTGATCCATGACCGCGAGGCCCATGCGGATGTCTGCCATCTGATCCGGGAAGCAGGGCCTTTCCCCAGAGGCGGAGTCATGCATTGTTTCTCAGGCGACCGGCAACTGGCCGAAGAGATGATCGACCTGGGTTTTTTTATTTCGATCCCGGGGGTCGTCACCTTCAGCAATGCCCACAACCTCCACGAGGTCATCCAGGCTATTGATCTCCGGTACCTGCTCTTGGAAACCGATGGCCCGTACCTAGCCCCGGTACCCTTTCGAGGCAAACGCAACGAACCCAAACTGATGCTGTATACGGCGCAAAAGGTGGCGGAACTGAAACAGCTTTCCCTTGACGAGGTCGCCCTCGCGACCACGGCCAATGCCATCCGACTTTTTCATCTTCCCGGAGAGGGTCATGATTCGTGACAATCTTGCCCGAATTTTGGAGACGATCACGCAAACAGCCAGACACGTCGGCAGAAACCCTGAAGAGATCAAGCTGGTGGCAGTCAGCAAGACGATCGGCGTCGACCTGATGCGCGAAGCCGTGGACAGCGGCCAAATACTTTTCGGGGAAAGCTACCTGCAGGAGGCTGTCGGGAAAATCCCTCTCTTTCCATCGACGGTCAACTGGCACTTCATCGGCCATTTACAAAGCAACAAGGTCAAACAGGCGGTGGAGCTTTTTCACGTGATCGAAACTGTGGACCGATGGAAGGTCGCAAAGGCCTTGGACAGCCAGGCAACTATTCTGAAGAAAGAGTTGTCCGTCCTCCTCCAGATCAATATCGGCCGGGAAAAACAAAAATCAGGGGTATTGCCTGAGGAGGCAGAAGCGCTGCTGCACCTGATCGCCCAAGAAACCGACCTCCGCGTTCTCGGGCTGATGACCATGCCGCCTTTTTTTTCCGACCCAGAGAGAAGCCGGCCCTATTTCCAGGAGTTACGGAAACTTGCTCAACGACTCGCCGCCCTGAACCTCTTTGCGGATAATAGGCAGGTTGAGCTTTCCATGGGCATGTCCAATGATTACCCGATCGCGGTCGAGGAAGGCGCCACCCTTGTTCGCGTGGGAACAGCCTTGTTCGGCGCGAGAAGACCATAGGCGGGAAAAAGCCCGCCGAGGATCGAATAGTTACAAGCCTTCAAGGCGACCAAACGCCTGCCGGTCATTTTTCCTTGCGAGATGCAACCGATTAGAATACCGGTCTCTAAAGAGATACAAAAAGGTTCGGGGAAGCTACCGATCTTCATGTAACGCAGGGATACAATGAACGATGCCCCGCAGCCTCGGGGCATCGGTTCAAAAGAAGACAATCATGAAGGATAAAAAGAGAAGCCTGACTGCGTGCTCTGCTGAAGAAACAGCTTTTCGGCAAAGCCCGCCGGTCTTCAAAAAAATAAGGGGGGGTCTATTTGCGGCGAGAGGCACGCTTTGCTGCCTTCAACGGGTTGACCCGGATCTTTACGATCTTCACTTCAGGTTTAGCATGGGTGGCGAAATTACATATACCCAGCCGCCATTTCGCCGCCGGATTCATGTAAGTATCACAAAATTTCCCGCCCTCCGTCTCAACTATCCGTTCACATCCGTTGCACTGCTCAACAACCGGCAGAAACGATCCATCGGTGAATTTAGCCGCATTGCTTGTTTGCATATTGCCAACTCCTGAAAAAATATAAACTTTTTCTTGAATCAGAAAAAAATCTTCCCTACAATAAAATTAAGTGCATGTGTTATTTTAGCACTCAAGGGCGGTAGTTATAAAATCTCTTCCAGTATCTGTCAACACCTTATCGCAGGTGCTTTTTACAAAATTTCAGGAAATTGCCCGGAGACCTCTTCATGCCGATCTATGTTTGGAAAGGAAAGAATAGTTTTGGCGAAAAACGCAAGGGTGAAGTCGAAGCCGTCGATGAAGCCGGCGTACGCGCTCAACTCAGACGCATGCGGATAGAAAATCCGACGGTAAAATTAAAGCCAAAAGACCTCTTTGAAAACGTCAAACTTTTCAAACCGAAGGTGACCGGAAAGGATCTCGTCATTTTCACCCGGCAACTTTCAACCATGATTGACGCGGGCCTGCCGCTGGTTCAATGCCTGCAGATTTTAGGGAAACAGCAAAGCAATCCGACCTTTAAGGGGGTGCTCGCCGCTATTCAAAACGATGTTGAAACCGGTACCACCCTGGCTGATTCCATGCGGAAACATCCAAAGGTTTTTGACAGTCTCTATGCCAACATGATCGAAGCAGGTGAATTGGGTGGTATCCTCGACACCATCCTTTCACGACTGGCTGTCTTTAAAGAGAAAGCCATGGCTTTGCAGAAAAAGATTAAAGGAGCCATGACCTACCCTGCCATCTGTCTTGGCATTTCCCTTCTCATCCTTGTCGTCATACTTGTTTTCGTGGTTCCGGTATTTGACAAGATGTTCAAAGATTTTGGCTCAACTCTCCCTGCGCCGACACAAATCGTTATAAATCTAAGCAATTTTTTCAAATCAAACATTATATTTATAATAATAGCGGCAGTTATATTCATATGGGCAGTAAAGAGAATATACAATACAGAAAAAGGTCGACTGAAAATGGACAACATGATCTTATGGTCACCAGTCCTTGGACCTTTAGTGAGAAAAGTAGCTGTTGCAAAATTCACCAGAACCTTAAGCACCCTGTTGCAGAGCGGCGTTCCGATACTTGATTCGTTGCAAGTTGTTGCCAGGACATCAGGAAATAAAATAATCGAGAGAGCTGTCATCCGCGTCGCAGAAAGTATCGCTGAGGGGCGCGCTATTGCCGAACCCCTTGAAGAATCAGGGGTTTTTCCCAATATGGTCGTCCAAATGATCAATGTTGGCGAATCCGTGGGAGCCCTTGATACCATGCTGGAAAAGATTGCTGATTTTTACGACGAGGAGGTTGATCAGGCCGTTGAAAACTTGACTGCCATGATCGAGCCCTTTATGATGGTTTTCCTCGGTGGGATGATTGGCGGACTCGTTGTCGCCATGTATCTGCCAATATTCAAAATCGCCAGTGTTGTTTGAGAATAATTTTCCACTATTTGGGAGATGTTGTAATGAGTGAAATCACCGGCATACTTGCCAGGGAAATCCTTGATTCCCGGGGAAACCCAACTGTTGAGGTCGAAGTGCACCTTGAAACCGGTGCCATGGGCAGGGCTGCTGTTCCCTCAGGAGCCTCCACCGGTTCAAGAGAGGCGTTGGAGCTGCGAGACACCAAGGACAAACGCTATGGTGGCAAAGGGGTGCAGCGGGCGGTTGAAAATGTTAACGAACGTATCACTCCCGCCCTCCTCGGGTTTGAATCCGCACAACAGGTGATGATCGACAACACCATGCTGGCACTTGACGGGACTGCCAATAAGGAAAATCTGGGCGCGAATGCGATTCTCGGGGTTTCCATGGCTGTCGCCAAGGCAACGGCCATGGAACTCGAGCTGCCGCTCTACAATTATCTTGGCGGTGTCAATGCCAAGGTACTGCCCGTCCCGATGATGAATATTTTGAACGGTGGGGCACACGCCGACAACAACGTCGACATCCAGGAATTCATGATCCTGCCCGCAGGCGCCCATTCCTTTGCCGAGGCCTTGCGCATGGGGGCCGAAACCTTCCATGCCTTGAAAGCCGTTTTAAAGAAAAAAGGGCTGCAAACAGCCGGTGGTGACGAGGGCGGGTTTGCCCCCAACCTGCGCTCAAACGAAGAGGCGATGGAATCCATCCTCGAAGGCATCGTCCACGCAGGCTATTCTCCGGGCAAGGATATTTTTATCGGGATCGATGCAGCCGCCAGTGAATTCTATGCCGCCGACGAGAAAATCTATGTCTTGGGCGCGGAGGCAAGCCCCAAGAAAACCGCAGAACAAATGGTCGCCTTTTATACCGACTGGGTGAATAAATATCCGCTGATTACCATAGAAGACGGTTTAGACGAATCGGACTGGGCGGGATGGAAACAATTGACCAAGGCCCTTGGCAAGAAAATTCAGTTGGTTGGCGACGACATCTTCGTCACCAACACCAGTATCCTCAAAAAAGGCATAGCCCAGAACATTGCCAACTCCATTCTGATCAAGCTCAATCAGATCGGCTCGGTCACCGAGACCATTGATGCGGTTGATATGGCCCATCGGGCCTCCTACACAGCGGTTATTTCCCACCGCTCGGGTGAAACGGAAGACGCCACCATCGCGGATTTGGCGGTCGCATTGAACACGGGGCAGATAAAAACAGGAGCACCGTCACGAAGCGACAGGGTGGCAAAATACAACCAACTCTTACGCATCGAAGAGGAACTGGGACGGGCGGCGCAGTTTGCTGGCATTTCCGCCTTTCCTTTTCTTGCATAAACCGGGTTGACAACCTGCTGTATTGCTTCCTATTATAGAGAGAATCAACAAAGCTTCTTTCATTGCGAGTAATCCTGGAGGAAAGAAAATGACCCTGACAAAGGCTGATCTGGTACAGCAGGTGTACAAAACCCATCCCAACCTGACCAAATCTCAGTCCACAGATTCTGTCGAAACGTTCTTATCCCTGTCGAAGTCCTCCCTGATTACAGGCGAAGATCTGCTGCTCAGTGGATTCGGCAAGTTCAACATCAAGGATAAAAAATCCCGCCGTGGACGAAATCCGCAGACTGGAAGTGAACTCACCCTTGACGCCAGAAGAGTGGTAACCTTTAAACCCTCAGGAATACTGCGATCCCGCATCAATTCCGATTAACATCTCCCTTGTCTGGAGTGTCTCTGGCGCCCGCGTGGAGCAGGCGCCTTTTTTGTTTTTCACTCCTTCCTCAACGACAACCGTCCGACGTCTTCTCGATCCTTTGCCTGTTCAACCCTACCGTTTCTCGCGATGCGACCGGATTATCCTTTACAAACAGTTGGCAGCCAACTCATAGAGTGTTCAGACGAGTTTATCCGTTTGCTCCATGAAGGCCCTGTCGACCCTTTGCTGGTCGACACCCTGCAACGGTTCGGCCAGACCGCTCCCTTGCTTATCCGGCAACATACTGAAGACCAATACCAGCTTCTTGCTGGTTATCCGACCTTTCAGGCGATTACTTCGCTCGGAATCGATAAAACCATCTGTCACGTTCTTCCCCTATCCACTCCACCGGCCCATCGTTATTCCCTCCAAATTCTTCACGGTCTTGCTGGTCCCCAAGCCAGTCCCATCCTCCAGGCCCATCTTTTAGCGCAGGCAAGTCGACAGGTTACGGACAGCGAACTCCTCGGCCTCCTCTCCTTGATGGGCTACAAACCGCAACGTTACAAACTCGACGAACTCACCGCTCTCCTGCGCCTCTCCCCTTCAGCCGTCCTGGCCCTGCATCACGGAATCCTTGCCTCTAAGGCAGGAAAACTGTTGAAGCGACTCAGTCATGACGATCAGGACACCTTGATCCAATTGATAAATACCTATCGACCCGGTGGATCAAAACAGCAGAAGCTGGTTGAAATGGTCACCGAATTGACCCTGCGCGACCACAAATCCGTTCATGAGCTAGTTCGTGAATGGATGCCTGTGGATCACGAAAGCAGGCAAAACAATGGACCACAACGGTTACACGAGCTCTTGCAGTATTTATCTGCCTTATATTGGCCGGAAAGGACAAGGATGGAGAAGCGCTTTCAGCAACTCGTTCACGAATTGCACCTGCCGGAGGGGGTGACGCTGACGCCAAGCCCCTCGTTTGAAGACGAAAGCATGGAGATGCGGCTTCACTTTACCAACAGTGAGGCGTTGCGAGAAAAATGGGAAAAGATACGAGCCGTTCTCCAGTAACAGCAGGTTATCGCTGCACAAGAGCCCGCAATAGAATATCGTCTCCCAGGGGTTGCAGCGAGACCTCACGCAGGATAGGCGCCTCGGCCCGGCTCTTGAGGCTGTAGCCGCGAATCAGGGGGGTGCCGTCGTCGCCAACGATGAACGGCGCGTACAACAACACCACTTCATCAACCAGGCACTGGCGATAAAAAGCGCCATGGACGCGAGCGCCGCCTTCAACAAGCACCGAAGTGACGTTTTGTTTTCCCAAATAATTAAGTACAGCCGACAGGTCAACCTGCCCTTCGGCATTTGCCGGGAGCCGACAGACTTGCGCGCCCTTGGCGACCAACAGGGCCTCTTTTTCCCGGGACGCATCTTCCCTGCAAATGACCCAGGTCCCAGCGGTGGAATCCTGGGTGAGCATACGGGCATTCACCGGCAACCGCAGGGAAGAATCGAGAACGATGCGCAGCGGATCACGCGTCTCGCCTGCCCCTGCAAGCCGGGTGGTCAGGCTGGGATCATCGATGATCGCCGTCTCCACACCAATGAGGATCGCGTCTACTTGATTGCGGATCTGATGCACATACCGCCCTGCCTCAGGGCCGGTGATCGCTTCCCCTTTGCGGGGATGCAAGGTGATTTTGCCGTCGAGACTCACCCCCGCCTTCATGATCACCCAAGGCAAGCCGGTGGCGCTGTACTTGACAAAGGGATAATTGATCTCGCGGCACTGTTGCTCAAGCACCCTGCTGTGGACCTCAATCCCTTGTGACACTAGATACTCCGCCCCGCCGCCGGCCACCTGCGGGTTGGGGTCGGCCATGCCGATGACTACCTTGGCGATACCGCTGCGCAGAATGGCCTCGGTGCAAGGGGGGGTTCGACCGGTATGATTACAGGGTTCCAGAGTGACATAAAGGGTGGCACCGGTCGTGTATGCGCCGGCATCGACGATGGCGTTGATCTCGGCATGGGGAGTTCCGGCCTTTTTGTGATACCCCTTGCCCACAATCCTCCCCTCCTTCACGATCACAGCGCCGACCGCAGGATTCGGCGAGGTTCGACCGAGACCTTTTTTGGCCTCTGCCAGGGCAAGCTCCATATAGGTGAGGTGTTCGTCCTGCATCTCCGCAACCCCGTGTTCAGTGTTTGCCTTTTTCGCCCAGGAAGAGCTTCAGTTCGTCCATGAACTCGTTGACATCTTTGAACTGCCGGTAGACCGAGGCAAAGCGAACGTAGGCCACCTCGTCCAGTGCCGGCAGGGCCTCCATCACCCATTCTCCTATCTGACTGGTGGGGATTTCCTTGCCCCCATAGTCCTGGAGTTTCTGCTCGATGGCATCGACAAAGGCATCGATGTCGGTCATGCTCACCGCCAGTTTTTCACAGGCCTTTTCCAGGCCGGCCACGATTTTCCCCCGGTCCCAGGGTTCGCGCCTGCCGTCTTTCTTGATCAGCATCGGCAGCGTCAACTCGATACGTTCATAGGTGGTAAACCGGCGGCTGCAGGCATCGCATTCCCGACGGCGTCTGGTGATGGTCTTGTCTTTGTTGATGCGTGAGTCAATCACCCGACTATCCAAATGACCGCAATAGGGACATTTCATGACACCCCCCAGAAGGATTTCAACAAGAGAGAAAAGCCGTATCCACAAAAAAAACCGGCAGCCTTCGAAAAAGCATACCGGTTCAAGAAATACAATGAGAAATTACCGTCTACCCCATCATGCTGATCCTGCGCAAATGACGGCCGCCGGCGAATTCGGTTTCCATCCAGGCCTTGACGATGTCCAAGGCAATGGCGATTCCCAGCACCCTGGCTCCAAGACAAAGGACGTTGGCGTCGTTGTGTTCCCGGCTCATCCGTGCGGTAAAGGCCTCGTGGCAGAGGGCCGCCCGGATGTGTCGGTGCCGGTTTGCCGCAATCGACATGCCGATCCCGGTACCGCAGATCAGAATGCCGCGATCACAGCTTCCCTCCTTGATCGCCGCACACACCTGATCGGCAAAATCGGGATAATCGACCGATTCCTCTGAGTAGGTTCCCAGATCGACGATGGTGTGGCCGGATTGTTCGAGCAGAGGGACCAGCTCGTTTTTCAGCGCAAATCCGCCGTGGTCACATCCCAGTGCTATCTTCATGCCATGCCCTCCAACGTTCAATTCACGCAAACCGCCGGAAAACCACCACGCCGTTAGTGCCGCCGAAGCCAAAGGAGTTGGACATGGCAGTTTCAATCCGGGCCTCCCGGGCGATCAAAGGCACATAATCCAGATCACAATCCGGGTCCGGATTATGGAGATTGGCTGTCGGCGGCAGAATGCCATGGTGTAGGCTCAGGGCGGTAAAGGCCGCCTCGATCCCCCCGGCTGCACCCAACATATGCCCGGTCATCGACTTGGTAGAGCTGATGGCCAGCTTGTAGGCGTGCTCTCCGAAGACGCTCTTGATCGCCAGGGTCTCACATTTGTCGTTGAGCGGGGTGGAGGTGCCGTGGGCATTGATATAATCAATCTCTTCGGGATTCAAACCCGCATCCCGCAAGGCCGCCGCCATGCAGCGAGCAGCGCCCTCGCCGTCTTCGGGCGGCGCAGCGATATGAAAGGCGTCGCTGGTCTGACCGTAGCCGATGACCTCGGCATAGATGGTGGCGCCGCGCCGTTTGGCCGCCTCCAGCTCCTCCAGGACCATCATGCCCGCCCCCTCCGAGATGACAAAGCCATCACGGTCGCGATCAAATGGCCGAGAGGCAGCGGTTGGATCGTCGTTACGGGTCGAAAGCGCCTTCATCGCACTGAATCCGCCAACGGCCAGCGGACAGATGACAGACTCGGTGCCGCCGGTGATGGCGGCGTCGCAGTCACCGTAGGCAATATGGCGAAAGGCCTCGCCCACGGCGTGGGTACCGGCCGCACAGGCGGTTGTCTGGCACAGATTGGGGCCCTTGCACCCTATCCGCATGGAAATGTGGCCCGAGGGCATGTTGGGTATGACCCTGGGGATAAAAAAAGGGGTAATTTTGCGCGGCCCCTTGTTGACCAGCACAGCGTGATACTCCTCGATGGTGGGGAGCCCGCCCATGCCGCAACCGGTAATGACCCCAACCCGGTTGACGTTGTCGTCAGTAATCGACAGGCCGCTGTTCTTCCAGGCAATGTCCGCCGCCGCCACCGCGTACTGCACAAAGGGATCCAGATTTTTAGCTTGTTTTTTCTCAAACCATTCCTCTGAATTAAACCCCTTCACCTCGGCGGCAATCTGCGACGCCTGATCAGAGGCGTCAAAGCGGGTTATCGGTCCGATGCCGCTTTGTCCGTTGATCAGAGCATTCCACGTCTGCTCGGTACCGATACCCAGCGGCGTGATCAAGCCAATCCCTGTTACAACGACCCGTCGTTTCACGTTTGCCTGCCTCGTTTCAGCCCTGAATTTTCGCGACAAAATCGATGGCGTTCTGGACCGTGACGATCTTCTCCGCCTCTTCATCCGGGATTTCGACATCGAACTCCTCTTCCATAGCCATGATCAGCTCGACCAGATCCAGCGAATCAGCGCCGAGGTCATCAACAAAAGAAGCGCCCGGAACGACTTTGTCGCGATCAACACTCAGTTGTTCAACGATGATATCAATCATTTTATCTTCAACAGCCATTGTTCTTCTCCTATAAATAGTCTTATCGTTGTTTTTTCATCAAACAATGTCCGAAAGTGTAGACATTCGGGCATCCCTTGTCAATGTCCCATATACATCCCGCCATTGACATGCAGGGTCTGGCCAGTAACGTAGTTACTGTCAGTCGACGCCAGAAAGGTCACCGAGGCAGCAACATCTTCCGGTGTCCCCAAGGTGCCCATGGGTATCTGGGCCTTGAGTGCCTCCTGGACATCTTCGGTGAGGCCATCGGTCATATCGGTGACGATATAGCCGGGAGCCACGCAGTTGACGGTGATATTCCGTCCGGCCAGCTCCCGGGCCATGGATTTGGTCAGACCTGTCAGCCCCGCTTTGGCCGCGCCGTAATTGACTTGACCGCTGTTGCCGACAAAACCGACCACCGACGAGACGTTGATGATCCGGCCCCACCGTTTCTTCATCATGGTCCGCATCACTGCCTTGCTGCAGAGAAACGCACCTTTCAGATTGGTATCAAGCACGCTGTCCCAATCATCCTCTTTCATGCGCGCCATCAAGCCGTCGCGGGTGATGCCCGCATTGTTGACCAGGATGTCGATCTGGCCGTGAACCGCGATAATCTCTTTGATGTTCTCCTGCACCGCCTCGGCGTCAGCCACATCGAACCGGACCGTAAATCCTTTGCCGCCGATGGCCTCGATCTGGCGCAGGGTTTCCTCGGCGGCCGCCGGATTGGATACATAATTAATGCCGACAGTGGCCCCCATGGCCGCCAGTCTCACGCAGATAGCCCGACCGATGCCGCGGCTGCCGCCGGTCACCAAGGCAACCATCTTCGAAAGCGTCATTTCTTGATCTCCTGCAACCGTTTAATCAACTGGGGCACCACCTCATACAGATCCCCGACCACGCCGTAGGTGGCAATATCGAAGATAGGGGCATTCTGGTCGCGATTGATGGCCACCACAATCTCTGCGGACTGCATGCCCACCGCATGCTGCACCGCCCCGGAAATACCGCAGGCGATGTACAACTTAGGACTGACGGTCTTGCCGGTCTGGCCGACCTGGTGCGGATAGGGAATCCAACCGGAATCGACGGCAGCCCGGGAGGCAGCCACAGCCCCGCCCAACTCGCCAGCCAACTCCCGAATCAGGTCAAAGCCCTTGGCCGAATCAAGCCCACGACCACCGGCAACCAAGGTCTCGAATTCCTGAATATTGACCTGATCTTCGGTATTGACCACGGTCTCGAGCACCTCGACCCGAGATTGCAGCAGGTGGGAAGAAATCTGCACCTGAATCACCTCACCCGTGCGGGTGGGGTCGGGTTCGGCGGGCGCCATGACCTTGGGCCGGACCGTGGCCATCTGCGGCCGGGTGTGCGGACATTCGATGGTGGCCATGATGTTGCCGCCGAAGGCTGGCCGGGTCTGCAAGAGCATGCCGTCCTCCTCCCGGATCTCCAGACGGGTACAGTCGGCGGTCAGACCGGCGTCGATGGCGGTGGCCACGTAGGGGATGACCGAGCGGCCGATGGCGGTGGCACCGGCAAGCACTACCTCGGGCTTCTGCTCCCGGATGACCTGCTCCAGAATTCCGGCATAGAGATCTTCACGGAAATGCTCCAACATCGGATCTTCGGCCAGCAAGACGATATCGGCACCGGCGGCGATCAACCCGTCGGCATAGGAAGCAACCGCGCCGCCTGGCAACACGGCGCTGAGCTTGACCCCGCGCTTGTCGGCGAGTTTACGGCCAATGCCCAGTAATTCATAGCTCACCGGGGCAATCTTGCCATGGCGATATTCGGCGAACACCATGATGCCGGCATAGTCGCCGATATTGGCCTGGATCCGTTTATCTGCGGTTTCGATGCACAGGGCGCCGACCGGACAATTGTCCACGCAAGCACCGCAGAGCGTGCATGATTCGTTAACCACGGCACAATCTGTCTCGACACTGATGGCGCCAAAGGCACAACTGGTCTCACAGATGCCGCAAGCGGTACATTTCTCGCGATCGATAATCAGCATAGGAAACAATCCGGTATTTCTGATGGAACTCTTCTTGATCTAGAGATGTGCCTTGAGACAGGCAACCAACTGATCAACCTGCTCCACGACACTTCCCGAGAAAATTTTGCGGTCGCCGCGGGGTTCCGGTGAAAAGACCCGGACCACTCGGGTCGGCGATCCGGCTAGCCCGATGCATTGCGGATCAGCGCCGATATCGGCAGCGGAAAACTGGAGGATCTCGGCCTTTTTCGCCTTCATCTTCCCTTTCAGGGAGGCGACCCGTGGCTCGTTGATGTCCTTGACCACCGTCATCAGGGCCGGCAACGGCAGCCGAAGCACATCAAACCCGTCGTCCATCATCCGCTCCACCTCGATGGCCTCCCCGGTCACCTTCCGAGTTTTCTGGACACAGGCGGCAAAGGGCAGGTGAAGACGGCGGGCCAGACCGGGACCGACTTGGGCGGTATCGCCATCGATCGCCTGTTTGCCACAGAGGATCAAGTCAAAGCCACCCAGGGTTTCCACCGTCTTGGCCAAGGTGTAGGAGGTCGCCCAGGTATCGGCTCCGGCAAAGGCCCGATCAGAGACTAACACCCCTTCGTCGGCCCCACAGGCAATAGCCTCGCGGAGCACCGCCTCAGCCTGCGGCGGCCCCATGGTGACCACCGTCACTGCCCCCCCCCGCAGTTCCTTGATGGCAACCGCCTCTTCCAGGGCATGGCGGTCATAGGGGTTCATGATCGATTCCACCCCTTCGCGCGCCAAGGTATTGGTTTTCGGGTCAAGCCGGACGTCTTTGGCGTCCGGGACCTGTTTCACACAGACAAGTATCTTCATATCCTGTGAGTCTCTCAGGAGTATTCTTTGTTCAGTTCCTGGCCGACGACATTGCGCTGAATCTGGTTGGTGCCTTCGTAGATCTGGAGGATCTTGGCGTCGCGCATCATTTTTTCCACCGGATACTCTTTCATGTAGCCGTAACCGCCCAGGACCTGGACCGCATCGGTGGTCACCTTCATGGCCATGTCAGTGGCAAAGACCTTGCACATGGAAGAGGCCTTGGACATATCTTTGGGATGCTTGTCGATGTGTTTGGCCGCTCCGTAGACCAAGGCCCGGCCGGCCTCAAGCTGGATGGCCATGTCGGCCAGGATGTGCTGCACGGCCTGGAAGGAAATGATCGGTTTGCCGAACTGGACGCGCTGCTTGGCGTAGGTCACCGCCTCGTCCAGGGCGGCTTGGGCCAGGCCGATACCCAGGGAGGCGATACCCGGCCGGGACATATCCAGGGTCTTCATCACGGTGATGAAGCCGGTGCCTCGTCGGCCCACCAGCCGATCCTTGGGAATGCGGCAATCCTTGAGGATCAGTTCCCGGGTGGCAGAGGAGCGGATGCCCATCTTGTCTTCCTTCTTGCCATAGGAAAAACCGGGATCGCCGTCCTCAACCACGAAAAGGGAGGCACCGCGCGCGCCCTTGCTGGGATCGGTCAGGGCGACGATAGTGTAGATCTGGGATTCGCCGCCGTTGGTGATCCACTGCTTGGTACCGTTCAACACCCAGAAGTCGCCGTCTTCGACGGCGGTGGTGCGGATGCCCGAAGCATCGCTGCCGGCATTGGCCTCGGTGAGCCCGAAAGCGGCCCAGCGGGCGCCGCTGGCGATATCGGGCAGATATTTCTGCTTCTGCTCTTCGCTCCCGGCAATCATCACCGGAAAGATGCCCAGGGCGCTGGCGGCGAAACTGGTGGCCACGCCGACGCAGCCGCGGGCCAACTCTTCCATGGCCAGGACGATTTCAAAACAACCGCCGCCCAAGCCACCGTACTCTTCGGGAACAAAAATGCTGAACAGATCGGCCTTGGCGATATCCTGCAAGATTTCCCGGGGAAATTGGTTTTTCTCGTCAAGTTCGGCCCGGACCGGAATGATCTTCTCATTGGTGATTTCCCGGGCGGTGTCGATAATCATCTGTTGTTGTTCAGTGAAAAAATAATCCACAAGTACGCTCCTTAGTGTCTTACCAACGCATAAGCAGAGAGCCCCAGGTGAGGCCGCCGCCAAAGGTACATAACAACACGATATCCCCTCGCACCAGCCGTCCTTGTCTGTGCGCCTCGTCCAGGGCGATGGGAATGCTGGCGGCGGAGGTGTTGCCGTAGTGGCTGAGATTGATGAACACTTTTTCCTCGGGTATTCCCAGCCGTTCTCTCAGATTCTTGAGGATACGGATGTTTGCCTGATGGGGAATCATCAAACCGATGTCGTCGATGGTGAGGTCGTGTTTTCTCAGCAGGGTGGTAACCGCGTCTTCCATCAGGCGCACGGCATGTTTGAAGATGTCACCGCCGTTCATTTGAATATACGCGCCCTGCCAATCGTCTCGCCGCAAGTCCGGATTGAGACTTTCCGGGCTGTCCATGTAGAGCAGGTTCCACAATTTGCCGTCGGCCCGGAGGTTGCTGCCAAAGACGCCCCGGCCGTCGTTGGCGCCGGCAACAATCACCGCCCCGGCGCCGTCACCGAACAGCACGCAGGTGTTTCGGTCTTCCCAGTTGACCCGGGCGGAGAGCGTTTCCGCACCGATCAGCAGGATTTTCATGTCCGGGCGGTTTTGAATGTAGTTGCTCGCCAGATCAAGCCCGTAGGTAAACCCGGCGCAGGCGGCGCTGATGTCATAGGCAAAGGCATTCACAGCCCCCAGCTCGGCCTGGACAAAGCAGGCGGTGGACGGCATGATCATGTGCGGCGAGATGGTGGCGACAATGATCAGGTCCAGTTCCTCGGCATCGATACCCGTGACCGCCAAGGCCCGGCGGGCGGCCTTGGTCGCCAACTGGTAGTTTTGTTCGTCCTTGCCGGCGATGCGCCGGTTGCGGATTCCGGTCCGCGAGGTGATCCACTCGTCAGAGGTATCAACCATCCGCTCCAGATCAGTATTCGTGAGGGTCCGTTCCGGAAGACAGGATCCGGTTCCGAGAATAACAGCTTTTGTCATGAATAACCTGTTGTCAGGCAGCGTATTTGCCAAGAGCCTGAACTATTGCTTCATTGATTCGATTACGCACCATGTTGGCGGCAACCTCAATGGCGTTACGAATGGCGATGGCGTTGGAGGCGCCGTGACAGATGATACCGGTGCCGTCGATGCCCAGAAGAGGTGCTCCGCCGTATTCAGCATAATCCACCTGTTTTTTGAATCCGGCAAAGGCTTCGCGGATCAGGAGGTAGCCGATCTTGGCACGCCAGGTCTTCATGATTTCCCGCTTCAGCATCTGCATGGCCGCCTCGGCCAGCCCTTCACTGATCTTCAGGGAAATATTGCCGACAAAGCCGTCGCAGACAATGACATCCACATCACCCTTGTACACATCCCGTCCTTCCACATTGCCGATAAAATTGAGCGGGCTTTGCTTCAACAGGTCATAGGTTTCCTTGACCAAGGCATTTCCCTTGCCGGTTTCTGCACCGATACTGAGTAGTCCGACACGGGGACGATCAAAATTGAGCAGCAAACGGGAACAGGAAGAAGCCATGACGGCGAACTGATAGAGGTGCTGCGGTCGGCAATCGACATTGGCCCCGATATCCATCAACATCACCGGTTTTTTCACCGTCGGGAAAAAACTGGCTATACCCGGTCGGGATACTCCCGGAAGCCTGCCGAGTTTCCTGATCGCCGCCGCCATGGTGGCGCCGGAGTTGCCGGCTGAAACCACAGCATCAGCTTCGCCATTTTTCACTAGATCGAAGCCCACCATAATGGTTGCTTCTTTCTTTTTGCGGACCGCCTCAACCGGCGAGTCGTCCATGGTAATGACTTCCGAGGCATGATGAACGGTTATTCGCTCCAGGACATCATCATAACCAGACGAATTATCAGCAAGTTGTTGTTCTAAAAGAGTACGGGGGCCCACCAAGATGACACGGAGATCTCTCCCGTCTCGAACCGCGGCAAGGGCGCCTTGGATCGCCATCTCAGACCCCCGGTCGCCACCCATGGCGTCAAGGGCTATCCTCACAGCAGTGCCTAGTTCAGATCTTCCTCAAGGCGGACGACACTCCGACCCTTATACATTCCACAACCACCGCACAACTGGTGGCGCATTTTCGGTTCACCACATTCAGGGCACTGCCCGACACTCGGTTGGGTCAAGGCATCATGTGCCCGACGAAGTCTGGTCCGCGAATGGGAATGTCTGCGTTTCGGTAAAGCCATTGTACTCCTCCGTTAATCCATGAGCGCCATTAAGCGGTCTCCGACTATGAAACCGGTGCTCTTTGGATGATTATTTTTTCAATTGCGCAAGGACCGCGAAAGGCGACTCCTTGTGTCCATCAGCGCATTGACATGCAGCGTGATTTAAATTTACCCCGCACCGGGAACAGATGCCCTTGCACTGTTCCGAGCAGAGGCTCTTCATGGGAAGCGCCAAATAGAGCTGCTGCCGAATGACATCATCAAGATCTATGATCGGTTCGTCGAGCAGAACCGTATCCAGATCCGGTATTTTGTACTCCAAATCCTTCACCTGCCAGGAGTCGTCGGTTTCCACCTCAAACAGCATCTGCAACTCGGCGTCAACCTCTCGGGCATACGACGAGAGACAGCGATCACAGGTCAAGGTCAGAGAGGCTTGTAATCGCCCCTGCAACTCGACCTTAGTGTCGCCTTTCCGCGTGAGCGTACACCGTATATCCATCGGCCCGTGCACCACTAATTCCGGTGATCCATCGAGCCCGTCGATCTTCCGGATTTCGTAGTGATTGCCAAAAGGAGAAATTTCGTTGAACCCGATCAGCATTACAGCCACGCCTCTTCAAGCAGAACCCGCTTTTCCGTGCAAGCGGAAAAATATACAAAAAAAAATGCGCTTCGCCAAGCAAAAAGAAAAACAAGGAGCATTTAGGGGCAACCAACACCAGTGCCGTAAGCTCAATGGTGCTTCAGGCCAACACTCTGAGGGAGTTTACAGGAGGTACTCAAGGGATGATACAACAAAGGCACAGATAAAAGTAATCAGGTCTTTTTGATGTCCTTCTCCAATTCAGCAATCTTTTCTTCAATCTGCTTGACCAGACCGGGATACCCATCCTTTCGTAAAATCTCACTGAACTGTTCCATGTAATTGCGAACCAGACTCACACCTTCGACGACCACATCGTAGGCCATCCACTGGTCACCTCGCAGCAACATGATATAAGAAACCGGGATGGATTTCGCCTTGTCCACCAGCAAAGTCTGAACCTCGGCTCGCTCACCTTTGATCCGCTGTTGAGTAAATTGAACCTGCTGCCCCGAGTATTCATCGATTTTGCCTACATAGGCATATTGCAACAGTTGGGTAAAAAGCTCTTCAAATTCCCTCTGCTCCTTTTCGGAGAGGTTCCGCCACTGTTGGCCGATAACTCGCTTACTCATCTCGCGAAAATCAAAACGCTCGCGGACCACGCCGATGATCCGCCGGCTCTGCTCGTGCTTAGGCATTTTTTTGAGCCCAGGGTCTGCCAGGGTTGCGGTCACCTTGTTTAAAAAAGGGCGAAACTGTTCGGTGGGATCAGGGGTTGCGGAAACCGCCGATTGGGTGAAGAACACCACCGTAATGGCAGCCAAGACAGGACCGAGAAAGAAAGAGATCAAATTATGCAACTTCATATGCAGATCAGGAATTCAGAGAAATATCGATTTTCTATTATTTTTCGTTTTTGGAATGATCGAACCGCTTGCTTCGCATCTGATAATAGCCATTACGAATGGCGACATAGGCATCGAAACTCATGGACTTGATTTCAACATACTCGCCAAGATGGAGAGAAGTGCGGTTCACTGTTTTGGCCCCCTCGGCGGTCGCTGCGGTCAGAGCGTCATCATTCCATGGAGAATAGGACGACATGGCGGCTCCGTCAACCACGGTTCCGGTAAAATCTCGTACCGTTGAAGAGCCGAAGAGGGGAACAACCAGGTAAAACCCTTCCCCCACGCCCCAGACGGACAAGGTTTCGCCAAAGCTGGCATAAACCGGCGCCATCTTGAATTCATGCCCGGCAGGGTCCGCCAAGCCAAAGACTCCACAGATGCTGTTGACGACAAAACGGCCAAGGGTTAAACCAGCGTCACGAACCCTTCCCTGCAGCAAACAGTTGACGGAGCGGACCGGCTCGCCCAGATTATAAAAAAAGTTGCCGATACATGCTCGGATATCGGCGGGGAGCACCTTGCTGTAGCCGGTGGCGACGGGTTCAAGCACCCAAAGGTAAAACTTGTCGTTCACGGTGAACACCGCTCGGTTCACCGGCTCAATGGGGTCGGAGACCACGTAGTCTGCCTGCGGCTTTTCATAGCTTTCATCATCGAGAAAATCAACCGCTTGGGCAAGGGAAGTCCAACAAAAAACCATGACAACCACGCCCAAGACCCACCCGATCGACCTGACGCGACAGCTCTTCCAATGCATAGCTTCCCCGTTTTATTTGCTTACTTGTCCAAAGGCGAACTTGGAGATCAACGATTCCAGGTCAACGGCCGATTCGGTGTCGACAATGGTTTCTCCCGGTTTATACAACGCCTCATCCCCACCTAGACTGATCTGGATATATTTATCGCCGATAATACCCTGGGATTTGACCGAGGCCACGGAATCGGTCGGAATGCCCACCCCTCGATTGATCTGCATGCCGACCACGGCTTGACGCTCCTGATTCAAAGCGAGTTGCCGCACCTTACCGACCGTCACCCCGGCAATCTGGACATCGGCGCCGGCCTTGACCCCGGAGATATTATTGAACTCCGCGTTGAGCAGGTAGGTTTTCGACTCAGTCAGCCATGGGACCTCTCCCAGTTGCAAGGCCAACCAGCCCAGCGCCATAAAACCGATAATCAGAAAAAAACCGACAAATATTTCCACACGGGAATTTCCCATAGCACTCCTCCTCTCCCTAAACAGCCGCCTGCCCCATAATCAGACGGGCGAACTCGCGAATATTGGGCTTGGTTGAATAGGGTATCCGGGATGGGTCGGTGAACACATCCAGCTCACCTTTATTCAACAGAATGATTTGATCGGCAAGGGTAAAGATTTGCGGAATGTCATGACTGACAATCACCGCCGTATAACCAAGCTGCCGCTGCATCCGGGCGAAAAGCTCGTAGATCTCCTTCGTCATGACCGGATCAAGACCGGTCGTGGGTTCATCAAAGAGGACAATCTTCGGTTCCAGTTGCAACGCCCTTGCCAAACCGACCCGCTTTTTCATCCCGCCGCTGAGCTGCGCCGGGAACTTTTCTTCATGGCCGGCCAGTTCGAGCTGTTTGAGGGTCATCGCCACCCGGTCTCGAATTTCTTCACCGGAGAGTTTTGTCCTTTCCCGCAAGGGCAGGGCAATATTTTCAAAGACAGTCAGCGAGTCAAACAGGGCTGCCCCCTGAAAGAGGACGCCAAACAGCATCCTCACTTCCTGTAGAGCCTTGTACCCCATGATCGATATGTTTTTATCCCCGATCAGGACCTGCCCGGAATCCGGTCGCAGCAGGCCGAGGATCAGTTTGAGAATGACGCTTTTGCCTTGCCCGCTTCCCCCGGCAATGACCGTCGTTTTCCCTATGGGTACCGAAAAACTGACCCGGTCGAGCACGAGGTGGCGATGGGCTCGTTCGCCAAAGGACTTGCAGACGTCGACAAAACGGATCGCCGGCTCGGAAGGCAGGGCACCCTCAACACTCATAACAACACCGCGGTCAGCAGATAATCAAAGATCAACACCGCAATCGAAGACATGACCACCGCCTGAGTCGTTACCTTGCTCACGCTTTCAGCACCAAAACCGGCGCCGCGAATCTTCTGGACGAAATATCCCCGTCCGGTACAGATCCACACCAGCAGCAAGGCAAAGACAAAGGACTTGATCACCCCCAACCGAAGGTCGTGATTGGTGACGCTTTTCTGCATGCCGGCGAAAAAGGCGCCGCTATTGACCCCCATCAGCTCGACGCCGGCCAGATACCCCCCCATGATACCGACCACGTCGAAGAGAGCGGTCAGCAAGGGGACTGAGATCAAGGCCGCCAGGAATTTGGGCGAGATAAGGTAACGGAAGGGATCGATCGCCATACACTCCAGGGCATCGATCTGCTCGGAAATCCGCATAATGCCGATCTCGGCGCACATGGCCGACCCGGCCCGGCCTGCCACCATCAGCGCGGTCAGCATTGGCCCGATCTCCATGATCAGGGTCAGCGACACCGCCGACCCCAACATACCCTCAGCACCGAATTTGTGCAGGGAATAGTACCCTTGCAGGCCAAGCACCATGCCCGAGGACAGGGCGGTGAAAAAGATAACGGTGATCGAACCAGCGCCGATGAACCCCAACTGTTTGATCAGCTCCTTGAACCGGAAGGGGGGCGTGCACAGTCCGACCAGGGAGAAAAACAAAAAAATCCCCATGTTACCAAGATCGGTCAGAATATACAGGGCCTGATCACCGATCCCGCCAACGATTCGGAGTAATGATACGGGACGTCGCTCAATTGGATTCATGCATGATGAGAAGTTGAACCGAGTCAACAGTAGAGACTGACAACCGGTCCTTCTAACATAGAAAAGAAGTTCATGCCACAAATCAGGGCAAGAACTTCTTTTGTATCTTTTATTGTAAAATTAACAGTTTGATGCGGATTTTGGAACAAAATCCTCAAGAAAATGCTCTGCCACCCCAATCGGATCGTCGGAGGAATACAGAACCATGGTTTGAAGAAACATAAAACTGTCATCTTCCATTTTGGTGAAGTGTACGCCCACGCCATCCTTATCCTTTCTGCGAACGGTGGCGCAGATATTGACAATCAGACTGGAACGATGCCCGGTCTCATGGAGTTCCAGGCGGCAATCCGCACCCACAGGAATATTGATGTCACCTTCAATAAAGAGACCGCCGAGACTGAGATTTCTCGCGGGAAATTGACCTTGCAGCTTGTCTTGGGTGAACACCTTGACGCTTCGGGTAAAAATCACCCGCGTGAACCTACGTTTTTCAGGATTAAATGCCGATGGTCCTGCAGTCGTCATCTCAGATCTCAAGAGAGAAGGGATTTTTCAATACATTATTTTTTAGTATCGCACCCTCGATAAATTATGGCAAGCAGTAATTCTTTTTTTGAACTCGACCAAGCAGCGTCCGCCCCTTCGGTTTTCGGACGGAATGGGTGTCAACCCCATGAAACAGGCGTCGGTTGCCGGCAAGGCAGGGAGACGAAACCAAAACGACAACGCCGGAACGGTGCCCTGTTCCGGCGTTGTCCTAACCCGTAATCCCAATTAATCAGGCAATCGCGAGACGCCCGCGAGGCTCGCTGGTCATCAATATATGCCCAGCAGGTTCAGAGCCAACAAAACCAGACCGGCGCAGGCGATCCGTTTGACCACCAGCGGACTGACCCGCTTGGCGATCTGCGGTCCGATGTACCCGCCGAGCAGGGCGGCCGGGAACATGGCCAGAAAAAAAAGCAGATCGAAATTGCCGAACTGGTAGTGGCGCATCGTGCTGATCGAGGTGTTGAAAAAGATGGCCAAAAGTGAGCTGCCAACCACCAGATACATGGGCAGACGCAGCGCCACGGTCATCAGCGGCACCATGAAGGGCCCGCCGCCAAAACCGAACATCGACGACATGATGGCGATCAGAAAACCACCGAGGCAACCGACCACCATATTGACCTGAAATTCCTGTCCCCAAAATTCTATTTTCATAATCGATTCCTCCTCGAATTGATCCCTTAGTTTTTGCCTTTGGCCGCTTCTTCGGCGCGCTTCTTGAACTCTTTGAGAATCGCCTGCTCTTTCTTGTTCCTGGCCAGATATCCGGGGGTTGTCTGCCAGAACATCAGGGCGGCGAGAACAAGCAGGATCCAGCCGAAGGCAAATTTAAACTGATCCAGGGTGATCATCTCGGTCAGTTTCGGGCCAATAAACCCGCCCACCATCATGGCCAGGCCAATGCCGCAACCGAGCTTCCAATTGATGAACTTGATCTTCGAGTAGTTATAGATACCGCTGCCCTGGGAGAAGAGTACGGTCGGGGTCACCGTGCCGGCAACGATGGTATGGGGCAGGGCCGGAAACAGGGTCACCAGCAAGGGGTTCATGATGAATCCACCGCCGGCACCCATGAGTACGCCAAAAATGGCGATCACCAGGGTCAGCATAAAAGGATAGAACAGATTCAGGCTTGTCCCGGCGTTTTCGAGATACATCGTGGGGAAACTGATCTTATTCTCAAAGGTCGCGGCCTCGCTCTTCACCTTCTTGTCCACAACGGCGACGATCTTGTACTTGCCCGGGGCAAGACCTTCGCGAATCTTGATATCCGCGCTGAAGGCGCCGTCGGGCTTGACATCAACGACAGCGGCAAGGACATTGTTGATGCTGCGAAAACGAGCCTTGACCAACTGCATGGACCGCTTTTTGTTCTCTTTCTCGTCCATTGCCGGCAGCAAATCACCCCGGCTGCCGATGACGCTGGCCATCAAGGTGGATTGATACCGTTCGATCTTGGTCTGAGGGGGAACAGAATAGGCAATGTCGGCACCAAGATTTTTCAACAGCTCGGAATAGCTCCATTTCCCTTTTTTCTTGGCCTCTTCATCGATTTTGGCCTGCAGTTCCTTGGGAACAAAAATCTTGTAATAGGCCGGCATGTCGCTGGTGATGTAGAAAATATAGGGCCGTTTGCCGGTATCCTTATCGACGTCGCTGTCAAAACGGTTGGCGCGCACGGTATGGTCGGCGGCATAGACCTCCAGATAGACCGGTTTGCCTGCCGGGGCCTGGCCGCTGACCTTGATGGTGCCGCCGTTGTTGAGTTCGGTTTTATCGATGGTGATCGTCGGTGCGGCCACTGTCGCCGTCTGGGGATCGCCTTCTGCCCCGATCGCGGCATTCCCGCCCAAAAACACCACCATTGCCGCAAAAAGCCATGGTACCATCCCTGTCCTCTTGTTCATGCTCAATCTCCTGTGATTGTATTTTTCGATCCACCCACTCCCGTTTTCGGCAGCAGGCGGTCCTGTATCCATCATGTTGTCTTTTCCTGCCAAAGCATCCGGTCCTTGAACGGCGTAATCGCCATTAGCCCGCCGGCAGGATGCATCCCCCATTTTCTGGCCCGCACACCTCCTTTGCGCCGATCAACGGCACTCCCCTTTGGTTTGTGTAAACGACAGTATCTTGCTTTGCCCCACATAGTCTTGACTGACAAATCCGGTCATGGAGGCCATTTTCTGTGTCAACTCGCCAATCTGCTTCAGATTGCGGACAATCACCGCCACCTCCTCGCGGACCTCGGGCCGGTCATTGTCCGCGCCCAGCAGTTGTGCTGTCCCGAGGGCAGCGAACAGGGGACTGTTGATTTCATGGGCCACGGTTCCGGCCAATTCGACAATGGCCTGCAACTTGCCGCTTTGCATTTTCTCTTCCGCCAGCAAATGCTCGCTGGTGATGTCGCGGATGATCTCGATGACGTAGGCGATAGTGCCGGCGGCATCACGGATCGGTGAGGCGGTACGCTCGAACCAACGGGACTGATCGTCGGATCGGAACTCCTGCACGAACGGCCGCATTTCCTTGCCCTGGAGGATCTGGTCGACCGGGCAGAGGCCGGTGGCGGCTCGGCACAGCTCGCCATAGTGGGTGCCCACAATCTCCTCTTCCTTCTTGCCGGCAGCGGCGAGATACACCTGGTTGGCGAGCACTACCCGCCGGTCGCGATCCACCACCAGCAACTGGTGACTGAGGCTGTTGATGATATCGGCGAGGAAGGCCTCATGTTCCCTGGCCTGGTCCATTAGAAGATTGATCCGCCGGTAATTGCGCGCGTTCCGGATGGCCGTGCCGCCAACCTCAGCCAAGGTGACCGCAAACCGGACCTCGGTGTCGGTGAACACCCGGGGGGTATCGGTGAGAATGCGGAGCACGCCGATCACCTCGCCGTTGACCTTCACCGGCACAGCCAGCAGCGAGACAATACCCTCAACCGCCATCTGCCGGTGGTACTCGATGCGGCGGTCGTGACCGACATCATAGATGGCCACCGGCTCTCCGCTCAGCACCATCTTGATGTTCCGTTCGTTTTCAACATCGCCCCGCCGCAGGTAGGTATCAGTTACCCCATGGGAGGCCGCCAAGCGGAGATGTCCGGATTCGGGATCGACCAGCCGCAGGGTACAGCCCTTGGCCCCCATGGTCCGGGCGGCCCGTTCCACCAGGGAGGCGAGGATGGCCTCCAGATCCAGGGTGGAATTGACCAGGGTGGAAATAGACTGAATCTCGCGAAGAAAGGCCACCTGGGCTTCCATCTCCTTGAACATCCGGCCGTGGGAGATGGCGATCCCCGCCTGTTCGGCCAAGGCCATGGCAAAGGAGATCTCACTGGAGGCAAAACCGCGGGCGGTGCGGGTCAACAGGCGCATGATCCCGATCAACTCCCCCTGGCAGAGGATAGGCAGGGTGAGCACGCTCTTAATACCCTCGCGGCTGGCGGCCTCGCGAAACGGCAGGAAGGGGTCCTCGTCAACATGGGCGCTGTAGACCGGATGGCCGGACCGGATCATGGCCAGGGTCTCTTCGCTATCGAGCACCTCGCGGGAAAGATACTCCTGGGAAACGCCGTGGGCGGCGCCGAGGACAAAGGAACCGATGGAGGGATCAAGCAGTCGGATGGTGCAGGCATCGATGGCCAGCAATTCGGGCAGGCTGCGGACAATGGCGTCCATCACTTCCTGATGGTCAAGCATCACGGAAGTCAGCCGGGTGATCTTCTGGAAAACGTCCAGATACTGTTGATCACGGGGCGGGTCGCTGTTCGCCGATGCCTCTTTTGCTGCTTGCCTGTTCACGATTTTCCTGCAATGCGATGCGTTAGGCTCTGGGTGGCGCTGCCAGAATCTTTTCCACCTTTTCTTCCAGTTCGATCCGATCAATCGGCTTGACGCAGTACTCATCCGCCCCCAGACTGATCGCCTCGCGGGCGGTTTCCACAGTCGGATAGCCGGTGAGCATGATGGCGCGCATCGCCGGATTTTCCTCCTTCAAGATGGCCAGCACCTCGATGCCGCTCATCTTTTTCAGCTTGATATCGAGGATGGCCAGATCGATGGGATGCTGGCGGGCAAAGGCAATGGCCTCGTCCTCCTCGGTGAAGGTGTGAACGACATGTCCTTTTTTCTTGAGAATTTTTCCCACCAGCACGGTGGCGTCGAGGACATCGTCCAAGGCGAGAATTTCAGCCATTTCTTCCTCCTTGCAACATTGAAACAACCGGCGTTCTTTCATGGTCACCGCTGCCATGGACAGGGGCTTGAAGACCGCAGCGCCAAAAACTTTTCCTCTTCGATACGCTCAGGGGCTCAACCCGCCGTTGATCGCGTAAGCGCTCTTGCCCCGCTCCTAAGCATACCGGATGCCAAAACGACGGAAACAGGATCAACTGAGCATCATATCGATATTACATAATTTTATCTGAACACTCCCCGGAAAACAGGGCAGCGCTTCGACAGAGAAGCCACTCCTGATGCAGCAAAGATGTTGCAGGGGAAACAAAAAGGCGGCACCGGCTCAGCCGGGAGCAAGGAACAGCGGATGAAAGGGGGCGATTCGGCGGGCGGAGAAGCAACCGCCTCTCAGCGACGGTCGCCGTTCAGGCTGGCGAGGCTTTGTTCAACCCGCGGTTGAATGATCTCCAGCAGACCTGGATTTTCCAGGTAGGGGCAGGGTTTGTCGTAGGGGAAGTCACGGCACTGTCGGGGTCGGGCTTCATGGATGGTGCAGCGTTTGCACATGCGGCCGTTGGCCAGAAGGAGGCAGGAGCCGTCTTCTCTGGTTTTGAAGGTGTTTTTGTTTTCCAGATAGCGTTCGCGGACCTCGCCGTCGCTGATGCCGAAATGCCGGGCCATGCGATTGATGTCCGTCGCATCGAGGTAGAGGGTGGCCCCAGGCAGGCGGTAACAGCAATAGCCGGGGCAGAAGTTGCAATAGGATGTGTTGCGGGACAGAACGTAGTTCGCGGATCGGTTCTCCATCAGCGGAAATTCCTCGATTCGATGTTGTGACGCCGCAGCAGGCGCTGAAAGGCCTGCCGTTCCATGCCGCAGGCCCGGGCTGCGGCGGTGACGTTGCCGCCCGCCGCCTTCAGGGCCTGGGCGAGATAGGCGGCGTTGAACCGGTGCAGCAGTTCGTTTTTCGCTTTTTGGTAGGACTGTTGGCTGGAGGCGGCCGCGTCGATTGCCGCCGAAATCGTTGCGTCGTCCGACGGCGGCCCTGTTCTTTCCGGGTCCTCCCAGAGATCGTCCACCGCGATGACCGCATGCTCGCACAGGAGCACGGCCCGGTTGACCGTGTTCTGCAGCTCGCGGATGTTGCCCGGCCAGGGATGCTGCATCAGGGCTTGCAGGGCCTCAGTGGAAAATTCCAGGTTCTCGCGCCCGTGTTCCCGGCTGTAGCGTTCGAGAAAATGCTGGGCCAGGAGCGGAATGTCGCCGGCCAGGGCAGCCAGGCTGGGCATGGTCACGGTCATCACGTTGAGCCGGTAAAAGAGATCCTCCCGGAACTCGCCCCGCCGGATCTTGGCCTCCAAATCCTGGTTGGTGGAGGCGATCACCCGGACGTCGACGCCAAACGTCCTGTTCTGCCCCAGGGGCTGCACCTCTTTTTCCTGCAAGACCCGCAGCAGTTTGGTCTGGACGCTCACCGGGATGTCGGCGATCTCGTCGAGGAAGATGGTCGATCCCTCGGCCTCGACGAACAGCCCGGTTTTGTCGCGGTCCGCGCCGGTAAAGGCCCCCTTGCGGTAGCCGAACAGTTCGCTTTCCAGGATATGCTCGGGCAGGGCCGGACAGTTGACCGTGATCATGGCCCGGCCGGCGCGCGGCGAGAAAGCGTGCAGGGCCTTGGCGGCCAGCTCCTTGCCGGTCCCGGATTCGCCGCGGATGAGGACGGTGACGCTGCTTTGGGCAACCCGGCGCAACAGCTCCAGCGTCTGCAGCAGCCGGCGCGAGCGGCCGACAAACCCGTGGCAACTGTCCTGGGCCGAGAGCCGGTGCTGCAACTGGACGTTTTCCCGCACCAGTCGGGTCCGTTCAACCGCCCGACCGACGGCGCGGAGAATCCGTTCGTTGTCAAAGGGTTTCTCGACAAAGTCATAGGCCCCGTCCTTGAGGGCCTGCACCGCCATCTCGATGGTGCCGTGGCCGGTCATAAGAATGGTGGTCACCGCGGAGTCGATGGTGCCCATCTCCCGGAGAAACGTCAACCCGTCCATACCCGGCATCTTGATATCGGTGAGCACCACATCGGGCGGATCGGTTCGAACCTTTTCCAGGGCCTCCTCGGCCGACACGGCGGTAGCGACGAGATAACCGCCTTTCTTGGCCAGCATCTTGGCCAGAAAAGTGCGCATGTCGCGCTCATCGTCAACGACCAGGACAGAGGGTTGGGCTATCGCGTTCATGGACCTATTCTACCCGGTTTTTCCGGTCATTGCCTGAAAATAGAGCTGAACGAACTTGCCGGAGATGGTATCGGCCGAGGAAAACCGTAACTCGCCGGCTGGCGGTCGCCTGCCGGTGAGCATTTGGTAGGCCTGGCCGGACAGGTCAACCACCTCCTGCCTGAACGCCTGCACCCTGTGTTCGTCAACCCGTCCGTCCCAACAACGGCAGCGCAACGGCCGATCGGCAAATACCAGGCAGCGGCCCGCCTCCAGCAGCGGACAGGTCAACTCCTCTTCGGGAAAGCGGACAGCCAGCGCATCGGTGGTCAGACCGGGCTGCCGATGGTGCAGGTCGTGCAACCGCTGCGCCAGGACCAGGGCCCGCGCGATCACCTCCTGGCGCTGGCCCTGGGTGAGGCCCCGGTTGATGGCCTGGCTGAGGTGCACGCTCTCGATCAGCAGGAGATCAAAGGGCCGCCGGCAGCAGGGGCTGTCGCCTCGGCCGCAGCCCGCCTCCTCGTCGCCCGGAGCGATTTCCCGGTCCGCCCGGGCGAGCAAGCGGGCATAGGTCGCAAGCAGGGGGGCGACCTCCAGGGGGGGCCGGTTGTCGATCCGGGGCGGAGCAATCTGGAGCGGGCCGGCCTGTTTGCCGTACTTTTTCAGGAACCGGCGCTGCGCATAGGTGGCCGGATTGGCGTTTCTCCCCTTCATGGTCTTTTCCGCCCGCTTGAAATCAAAGCCCCGGCGCAGGAGGTAGGCGGCGATGAAGGTCCCGGTCCGGCCGTGGCCGAGCCGGCAGTGCACCAGGACCTTCTTGTCGAGGTAGATGCTCTCGTCCAGCCAGTCGAGAGCCTTTTCCATCGCTGCAAGATCCGGGGCGCATTCGTCGGTTACCGGCAGATAGTAGACCTCGAAACCGCTGCTCTCCTCGATCTGGTGGAGATCGCAGAACTCGCCACAGAGATTGACGATGGCGCGAATCCCCTGGCTGCGAATAGAATCCAGATCCTCGTAGGACATGGGGGCGTGGCCGGTGGCCAGATGATCGGTGATCCAGTGCAGTTGATACATGGGTTATGGCCGGGCAGAGGGCGCAGGGCTGGCGCCACCCCCGTTTTCGCGGAAAAACCGGGCGACGCGCTCTTCGATTTCGTCTTCGCGCAGGACCATGTCGAGCAACTTGGTGAGGCCGAGCAGCCGACCGACCTCGACCAGCACGGTGTGCAGCTCCGCCGCCGGATAGCCGAGCAGGCGGGCGTCGAGCAGGTCGCCCCGAATGCTGACCTCAAACCCCAGCCGGGCGAGAATCCGCTGCAGCAAGGTGATCCGCGCCGCCCGTCCCCGCTCATCGCCGCCACCGCCGGCAAAACGCAACTGGCAGTAGTTGGCCCGGCTCTCGCCGCCGCAGAGGCAGTCGAGCAGGGTGAAATGGAAGCCAAAGCGCATGTTGAGGTTGAGATAGTCGGCGCCGACCACCGCATAGGAGGCAAAATCCTTGTCGCCACCGGCGGCAATACCCCCGGCGAGAGCCATATCGCCAAATCCTTTCCAGTCGAAATGGGGATGGCTGTGCCAATCGACCTCCGGATGGCTGAGTCCCTGCCACAGGGCGAGAAAGGGGCGGGAACGAAGCGCTGCCGGCGCCACCGTCTCGGTGCCGTTGTCGACAAAGGCGCCACCGACATCGAGCAGGTAGATGTCAAGCGGCAGTTCGGTGGCCAGCCTGCGGCAGCGAGCCGAGGCGCCGCCGGCAATGCCGCCCAGGCCGAACATGGTCTGCACCGCCTTTTCGTGGGCATAGCGGATGATATCGTGCAACGAGCGGCAGGACTGGGGACGGAAGTCCGGAGCAGCCGGATCAAGCAGGTGGAGCGGAGTGATATAGTCAAGCAATGCCCGGAGTTTGCGGGTACGGGGAGAGTCTTCGTTCTGTGGCCCTTGCCCCTGGCGGGCCAGCAGAGCGGGAATCCTGCCGGGGTAGACGCTGCCGCCGTAACCGTCGACGGTCACCTCCGCCCCTGGGGGCAGCAGGATGCGGGCGCCGGCGGCCTCCACCAGCAGCACCACCCCGAACTCGCGGCAGACGGTGGCGAAATGGCCGGTGATCGATCCCTGCTCGCAAATCACTGCCGCCAGTTTGGGGATGTGACGGACCAGGGACGGGGCGACATGCCGGCTGACCAGAATCGTCCCGGCGGCCGGGAGATCGGCCTCGCCCGGGTCGAAGTGGTGGACGATCCCGCTGGCGATGCCGCCGGCCGCCCGCCGGGCGCCGGCGAGCAGGGGGTGAAGACCGGGAGGAAGGACAACAGCGGTTTCCGGCGGCGGCGAACGGTCTTCCCGTTGCAGCGGCCGGGATTGAAGGATGCACAGATGCTGCCCCCCATCCAGGGCCCACTCGATATCCTGGGGACCGCCGAAAAACTCTTCCACATTCCTGGCCACGCCGGCAAGCTCACTGGCCTGTTCCCGGCTGAGCGGCCGGTTGGCGACCAGGTCCTGCGCCAACGGCTCCTCCCGGACCTGGCCGTCGCGCAGGACCACTTGATGCTGCTGCGACCCGGCGATGCTTTCGCCGGGCGTTTCGCTGTCCGGCGGAAACACGTAGACATCGGGCACGGTCTCGCCCCCCACCAGGGGTAGGCCCAGACCGTGGATGGCGTGCACCAGCAGGGCCCCGTTGCCGGTGGCGGCCGGATCGCGGGTATAGACCACGCCGCTGGCCACGGCATCGACCATGGCCACAACCAGTACCGCCATCGCCGTCTCCTCGTCGCCGATGCCGGCATGAATGCGGTACAACAGGGCCTGGGGCGTGTATTTGGAGGCAATCACTTCAAGGTAGGCCGCCAGCAGCCCCGCCCGATCCACCCCGAGCACCGAGTGATACTGACCGGCAAAGCTGTGGCTGCCGTCCTCATTGAGCGCCGAGGACCGCACCGCCACTTTCGGCGCCTCTCCGGACCGAAAGGCGACCAGGCGATCATACTCGCCGAGGATGGCCCGGGCTACATGATCCGGGATCTCCATCTGCTGCACCAGGGTGATCAAGGCCCGGGAGGCTGCATCCAGACTGGCCCCGGATGCGGGATCGATTCCGGCCAGGAGGAGGTCGATGGCCGGCCGCAGCCGATTATGCGTCACCAGCAGGCCGAAGGTGGTGGTGGTGATGGTAAAGCCGTCGGGGATGCGGGCCTTGGCGGCATGCTTGAGCCGGAGCAGCCGATGGCTTTTGTTACCCACGAGGGTGGGCTCAACCAGGCTGTCGTGGGTGAGGACAAAGGGCGGGATGAGAAAGGCTTCCGGCGGGGCCAGCAGCAGGCGGACGTAAAAATCGTATTTGTTGAAATACTCGCGGAGCGTGCCCGCCTGGCCGGGCTGCATCTGCTCCAGGGCCGTGATCATGCCGGCCACCGCCTCGGCGAAATGGCGATAGCGGCTGCGGGTGCGGGCAAGATCCTCCCGCCGGCCTTCATGGTAGAGGGCCGCGAATTCCGCCATCAATGCATGGCTTTTGCCGTCAAAGTCGAGCAGGGTTCGAAACGCCTCGTAGGTGTCCTGCAACACCCGCTCCGGGGCCAAGAGCCGCAACGACCAGTGCTTGAACAGGGCGCCGACCGGCATCCTACCCCCCTGCCCCGCTGCGGAAATGATCAAACCCCTGGTAGGCAATGGCCACTTCCGCGCCCGTCCCGTCAGGCCGCTGCCGAATCAGGGTGACCCCCTCACCCGCGATCACGGTCCCGACCGGTGTCAGCGGCAGCCCGCATTGGCAGCCGAGATCGAGCAGGCGGGAGCGGGCATCGGGAGCGGCGGTGAACAACAGCTCGTAGTCTTCGCCGCCGCCGATGGCCCACTGTTCCGGATCGGCCCCGGTCAGGCGGGCCGCCTCGGCAAGGGCGGGGACAACCGGCAAATCCCGGGCGAGAAGACGCGCCCCCACCCCGGACTGCTTGCACAGGTGGGCCAGATCGGTGGCCAGGCCGTCGGAAAGGTCCATCATGGCATGGGCCAGGCCGCTTGCACCGAGCAGCCGGCCCAGTTCAACCCGGGCAACGGGATTGAGGTGCTGCTCCCGGAACCGGGCAAAAGCGCCGTCTTCCTGATCGATCCCCTGCCGCAACAGCGAAAGGCCGGCGGCGGCACCGCCCAGAGGGCCGCTGACCCAGACAGTGTCGCCGGGTCGGGCACCGCTGCGATAGACGACCCGGTCGACCTCCGCCTCGCCGATCACGGTCAGGGAGCAATTGAACCCCTGGGGGCTGGCCACGGTGTCACCACCGATCAAGAGACAACCGTATTCGCGGCAGGCATCGGTCAACCCGCGGGCAAAGGCCCGGAACCAGGATTCGTCGAACCCCTTGGGCATGCCCATTGAGAGGAGGACAAAGACCGGCCGGCCACCCATAGCCCCGATATCGCTGACATTGACCGAAACCGCCTTGCGGCCCAGCTTCTCCGGCGGGTGGAAGGCGGGGTCAAAATGGACCCCTTCGATCAGGGTATCCAGGGTCAGCAGCCAGACCTGGCGGCCGTCTTTTGCCACCACGGCGCAATCGTCGCCGATGCCCTTGATGAGCCGCGCATCGGCCGGACCCGCCAGGGCGGCGATGTAGTCGATAATCTGACGCTCGTTCACCGTTGATAATACTCCTCGGGATACAGGTTGGGCAGCTCGATCGCCAGCAGATCGCGGACCTGATCGCTGTCGCCGCAGCGCAGGATTCGCTTGGCCAACTGCTGCAACTCGCCGCTGCGGGAATGGCGGAGCAGCCGTTTGATCCGGGGAATGACCGCCGGGCGCATCGACAGCTCGTCCAGGCCTAACCCCATCAGCACCGGGGCGCAGAGGGGATCGCCGGCCATCTCGCCGCAGAGCGACACCGGAATGTTGCTGGCATGGCCGGCATCCACCGTCTGCCTGATCATCCGCAGCACCGCCGGATGAAAGGGCTCATAGAGGTGGGCCACATATTGGTTGCCCCGGTCGATAGCCAGCGAATACTGGATCAGGTCGTTGGTGCCGATGGCGAAAAAATCGACTTCCGCGGCAAAGACATCGGCCATGATCACAGCGCTCGGCACCTCGACCATCATGCCGACTTCGACATCCGCCGCCACGGGCAGATGCTCCCGTTCCAGCTCCGTCATCAGCTCGGCCATAAGGGCCTTGACCTGACGCAGTTCGATCGGGGCCGAAACCAGGGGCAGCAGAATCCGCAACCTGCCGTACACCGAGGCCCTGAGCAGCGCCCGCAACTGGCTGCGAAAGAGATCCCGTTCATAGAGGGAAAAACGGATGGAACGGAGGCCGAGCGCCGGATTGCGTTCCCGGTCCAACCAGGCCTTGTTGCCCGGAAACCGGTTGAGAAACTTGTCGCCGCCGACATCGAGGGTGCGCACGGTCACCGGGTGCGGCGCCATGGTTTCCAGCAGTTGCCGGTACGTCGCCAACAGCTGCTCTTCATTCGGCGGCCGCCGGCCGTGAAAGTAATCGAATTCGCTGCGAAACAGCCCGATCCCTTCCGAGCCGTACCGGAGCACGGCAGACAGTTCCCCGAGCATCTCGATGTTGGCGCTCAGTCGGACCGCATACCCGTCCACGGTCTCCGAGACCAGGTGGATATAGCGATCCAGTTCGTCGGCCTGGGCCCGATTGCGCCGGTCACTCTCCTGCCGTTGCAGGATCTCGGCAGGCTCGGGATGAAGGACGACCTGGCCAGTGCCGCCGTCGAGGACGATCAGATCGCCGGTGGCGAACACCGAGGTCGCATGCTCCAGCCCGACCACCGCCGGGAGACCGAGCGAGCGGGCAACGATGGCGGTATGGGAGGTGGTGCCGCCTTTTTCGCTCAGAAAGCCGTGGACGTTGCCGGCCCGCATCCGCAGGGTATCCTCGGGCGAGAAATCGTTGGCCACCAGAATGAGGGGGTCGTCAGCACCGGCAATCGGCTCGTGCTCCCGGCCGGCGAGCAGTCCGAACACCCGGTCGGCCACATGCTTGATGTCCGTGAACCGCTCCCTGATGTAGGGGTCGTCGATCTGGTCGAACCGCTCCTTGATTTCACTCAGGGCCTGGGCCAGGGCCCATTCGGCATTGACATTGTTGCGCCGGATGATCGCCATGGTGCGCTCGACCATCATCCGGTCCTTGAGCATCAGCAGATGGGAATCGATGATCGACAGGGCATCGGCCAGATCACCGGCCAGTTTCTCGCGCAGGTGCACCAGCTCCTCGCCGGCGGCTTGGATGGCCCCGGTAAACCGCTCCACCTCGTGTTCAATGCGCTCCGCCGGCAGATGATACCAGCCGGCCCGCATGCTCTGCCGCTTGAGAACCATCACCCGGGCAACCACGATCCCGGGCGACACCCCGATGCCTCGCAGGGTGCGGGAGAGGAGCGGTCGGTTGTCGTCTTTTTCCCTGTTGTTGGTCATGTCACGGATCATCCTGAGCAGTGATGAGCGTGGCGGCCGCCGTCAATGCGGCCTCGGCTTGCGCGCCCTCGGCCAGCAACGTGATCGCCGTTCCCTGCGCCAGGGCCAGGGCCAGGACATCGAGGATCGACGAGCACTCCGCCATTTCCTCGCCGCGACGGATGCGGAGGACCACCCCATGTCCTGCGGCGATTTCCGCCAACCGGGTCGCCACCCGGCCGTGCACGCCCCGTTCGTTGCCGACGATCAGATCCACCTGCACTCCGATCACTTGACGATCCGCAGCCCCGATTTTCGTTCGCCGCCCTTACCCATGGCCTCTCGCACCGGGTTGGCCGGAGGCTTGGCCGGTGCGGCGTCAAATCGGACCGCCTGAATAAACCGCCCCTCTCCGCCCATGGTGAAGGTTTCCCGGCCGGTGAACTGGGGGGTGCGCAGGGTCCAGACCACAGTCTGCATCGGGAGGGAGAGCAGGTGCAGGGTGACATGCCACCATTCCTCCTTGCGGGTCTCGTCACGCGTAATCTCGCCCACCATGGCATAGAGGAGCATCTGCGGCTTCTTGGCAGCAATGACCACGATATCGCCGGGGACGGTCGTCTCTTTCAACGGCAGGATTTTTTTCAGCTCGGCAACCAGTTGGTCCATAACAACTCGAGTCTCAGACAGCACGATCGCTGCCAGCTTGCCTGCACCGGCAAAGGATTACTGCCGGCGCAGGGTATAGTCTACCTCAAAGAGGATGGTATCGTCGGCGACATAACCTCGAAAACGGCTGGTTCCGATGCCCCGCAAACTCGTCAGCAACGGCAAGCCCACCTCCCGGACAAGCCGCCTGTTTTCCGGCGACAGTATCCTGGTTCGCTCGCCGGTCTCCTTGGCCAACTGGGTAAGCAGGGGAAATAATCGCTCGCTCATCTCACCGGTCCGGACAAAGAGAAACAGATTGCCCCCCCCGCCTTCGGTCCCATGGTGCGCCTTCTCCCCGCTGCCCTGATCACGTTTGATCTGTTGCAGGGCCTGTTCAATCAGCTCCACACTGTCGGCAAGGAACAGATAGTTGTCCACCAGGGTATAGGCCGGCTGCACCAACCCGCCGGCCAGCATTACCGAAGCAATCTCCGTCTCGCCCGATTTCACGGTAATCACCTGCAGGCCGGCGACCAGTTGTTTGATCATGGTCGCAACCGCGGCGCGATCCCGCACCTCAAGGATCACACAGCCCATGGACCGATTCGATTGGTGCGGGACCACCTGTTCGTTTATGAATACTCCGAATCCACTGCCAAAGACATGAAAAAAAGCATCGAGGGGCTTTCCCGTAATCTCGGCAAGCTGTTGACCCACCGCGGTCATCAGGGCGACGACCTCGGGATGGGCCCGTTGCAGGCCGAAATCCCACAGTCGCTGTGGGTTGAACCAGTTGGTCCAGAGGGAAAATCCGGTCTCCGTGCCCATTGGCAGGGATATTGGCCCACTGATCGGTGACGCCAACTGATGCTGGGAGGTGAAGGCGGCCACAGCCTCCTTGTTCGCCACGGCAATAACCCCCACCCGATCCTGTTCCGTTTCGGCAAGATGAAAAAGGGCAAGCTGCCGCGGCACCAATCCGCCGGTCTCGGTATCGATTTCCCGGAGCATCGGTACCCAGCGCTGCAACTTTTCCAGATCGGCATAGCAAAACACATCGGTTCGATTTCGGCCGTGCTGCCGCAAACGCTGATACACCGGATTCAAGTGGAGACCTGAGCGTGCTCGCACCATCCGCTGCAAGCTCTGATCAATGCACCGTTGGACAAGAGTCACCTCCCGGGCACAGAGGACAACACCCCGCTGTATCCAGTAGAACAGGGTTTGTCCATCCTGGAAAACCAGCGTCACCAGCGATTCGCCCTGGTAGATGACGGTCTGCTGCGATTGGACGGATCCAAAAAATTCCTGAAACTGCGGCAACGAAAAATCGGAAGGGAGCTGAAGTGCCAGTACCCATTGCTTCGCCAAGGGGGGAGGGACAGAAAGTTGACTACCACTCTCCGGAAACAGTGCCAACACCGCGTGCGTACTCAAAAGCGAGTAAAATCCCGGGCGCCTGGAGTAGTGCTCAAGAAAATCGATGGCCTTGCGCGAATCATCGAGGAAAGCAGCCGGGATGCCTACCTGTGCAAGAATTTTGAAATAATGAGGCCGAGGTGTCTTTTCGCCGTCCAGGCGACGTTGCCACTGCTCCCATGATCGCGCAAAATTGTCACATTCGATCAAGGCAAGAGGGTCTTCGGGAAGATAATCGACGAGTTCTGCGCGGGTCGTGGGGCGGACGGCCAGCCAATAGCCACTTACCCCCGCAACCAGGCACAAAAAAAGGAGTGTCAGCAGACGGGTCATGACAGCTCCGCCTACGTCGCAACCGGTGGTTGCTCTTCGGGAGCGGAAAGAAGCTGCCGCAACAGTTGCAGCACCATGGTCCCGTCGATCGGTTTGGCGATGTAGTCATCCATGCCCGCTGCCAGGCACTTTTGCCGATCACCGCTCATGGCATGCGCGGTCATGGCAATAATCGGGAGGTGTTCTCCGGCGGCCTCCGCCTCCCGAATGCGGGCCACAGCCTCATAGCCGTCCATCTCCGGCATTTGCACGTCCATGAGGATGCAATCAAAAACACCGCCCCGCCAGGCATTGACCGCCTCCCTGCCGTTTCGCACCATGGTGACATGATACCCTGCCTGCTTGAGCAGGGTACTGATGAGGATGGTGTTGATATATTCATCTTCAGCCACCAATATACGCCTCCCCTGCCCTTGAGGCTCAAAGCCGCCCTCCCAGCGACAGGTGACTGCACTGTCCAGAGGTTTCGGTGCGCTCTTCACCGGTGCCGTCAATGGCAGGGTAAAATAAAAATTGGTCCCTCGCCCGGGCTCACTGTCAAACCAGATCTGCCCCCCCATGAGTTCGACCAGGCCTTTTGAAATGGAAAGTCCTAGGCCAGTGCCGCCGAATCTGCGGCTATGGGAAGAGTCCGCTTGCGAAAACGATTCAAAGACCTTGGCACGATAGGACGGAACGATACCAATGCCGGTATCGGCCACCTGAAAGAGGAGCATGGGGGTGGCAGAGGGTTGTTCCTCACGCTCCAATCGGACCGCAAGGTGCACATATCCTTTTCTAGTAAATTTCAAGCTGTTATCGAGCAGATTGGTCAGGACCTGCATGACCTTGGTTTGATCGCCCTGGATACCATCAGGGACAGCAGCATCCACCGTCAGCTTGAGCTGCAAATTTTTTCTGCGCACCGTCGGCTCCATCGGCTGGACAACCTCCTGTAACAGGCCGCGCAAAGAAAAGGGATGTTGTTCGAGTTCGAATCGCCCCGCTTCCAGTTTAGAAAAATCGAGAATATCGTTGATAATGGTCATCAACCTGATGGCTGAACGCTGAATCAAGGTCAAATGGTCGCGTTGCTCCTCCGGCATATCGCATCGGAGCAAAATATTGGTCAGACCGATGATGCCATTCATCGGCGTGCGAATCTCGTGGCTCATATTGGCTAGAAACTGCCCCTTGGCAACGCTGGCTGCCTCAGCGGCTTCACGGGCCAGCTCAAGTTCCTGCTCGGCGGCCTTTCTCCGGGATACATCTTCGATAACCCACACGGTCCCCAGTGCCAGGTTGGATCGATCGATCGCCTTACCGCTGAGCGTACAGGGGATGAGCGTCCCATTTTTTTTCCTGAGGTCATATTCGACTTGCTCAATATTGCTGTCCATCAGGAGATGCAAATGTCTGCGGACAAATCTTCTGAAGGCGCGACGACCGGAAAAGAGCCGCCGAACACCACTGTTGAGCATCTCGTCCGGTTCATAGCCGAACATTTCGCACATGCGTTTATTGGCGTTGACAATCCGGCCCTCGCGCACCAGAACAATCCCGACGAGGCTGGTGCTGAAAATAGTTTCCAGTTCGAGGACCGAGGCCCTATGCGCTGCATTCGCACGATTGCTTGCCTCCTGCCCGGCAAGCACCTGTCCGGTAAGCTGTTGCTCCTTGTGGGCATTATAAACAATAATGGCGGTCAGCGTCCCAAGGGACAAAACGATGCAACACAACAGAACAACAGCAACCCAGGGAAAGGAAACCGGCGCCAAGGTAACGATACGCCATCCTGCAATCGACAGCGGCAAAGTGACCACGGTTGCTCGTAGGCCATCATATTGAACAATCGCGTGCTCAAGCGAAAAAGGCAGCGGGGTGAGTTCATAATCGCTGAACTGCTTGGTTGCCTTGATCGCCTGCAATCTGTCCGAAGCAATCGGCCATGCGGTCCGGAAATCCCACTTGCTTTGGGTGGAGGCAAAAACCACCCCTTCAGGTGAAAGCAGCAGAACCTCCGGCCCGCCCCGCAGAGAGGTGAAGAAGGAGTCGAAAATATTGCTCTTGGTTTTAACGACCATCACTCCAATGGCCTTTCCCTCTGCAGCACCGAAGACCGGGGCACTGAAATACAACCCCTTGGCATTGGTCGTCACTCCCACCGCAGGAAAAATTGATGGGGTGCCAGCAAGGGCCTGGAAAAAATAAGGCCGAAATCGGTAATTGTTGCCGGTCAAACTTAACTCATCCGAAGCATTGGAGCAGCCGACCACGGTCCCTTCTCGATTCATGACATAGACCAGCGACACATTCAATACGCCCTGCGCGGTATTCAGAACCCGTAGCAGGGCAGGGTTGTCCGTGGCCGTTTTGCCGGAACAAATTTCGACCATTTCGTCCTTGGCCGCCAAATTCGTGACAGAATGGGCGTACGACTGAACGATAAACGTATCCAGCTCGCGCACGAGGTTTTCAGTGCTGGACTGCTGTTGTCGTCGATTCAGGAGCAGAGTGATCTGGTCGCCTGCAAAAATGACAAGAACCGTGGCCAAGAGAGTGCCAACGGCACTGATGATCAACCTGGGTTTGAGAAAAGAGCTACGTTGGTGAGGCCGTAGAACGGTATTTGCTGTCCTTTGTTGCATTCACGCACCAACAGGAAGAACATTGAATCGGGAGTTCAACAACGGAATGTGCTGGACTCTTTGGGCAATATCGGTGAAGGGGTTGTCCTGTTTGATTGTCCTCGCGCGCATCCGGAAAAAAAAGCAGGAAGAAGAGGCCTAAGACCTCTTCTTCCTGGAAGAAAAATGCAACCGTAGTAAAAAATCTTGAATCAAACCACTATCGGGTAGAGGCTGATTGCGAAAACACAGAGCACAAGAACAAAAGTGCAGATCGGGGCCACAGAAGACGGTGCCGGTTCGTTAAACTGTTCCTCGGCCTCATTGAAGTACATAGTAATGATCAGCCGTAAATAATACCACATGGAAATGATACTACTGACGATTCCCAAAACGGCCAATGTCACCTGGCCAGCATCGATGGCGCTGGTGATAATGTAAAATTTCCCCATGAAGCCGGCGGTCGGGGGAATGCCGGCCATGGACAGCAGAAAAACGGAGATAGCTGCCGCCGAATACGGCCTGGCCTTGGCGAGGCCCTTGAAATCGTCAAAGGTTCTGCGCGACTCGCCGGTCCCGCCCAGATAGGAAAGGGCGCAGAAGATACCCAGGGTGCCGGCAGCGTAGGCAGCGAGATAGTAGGCGATGACGCTGCCGCTGAAGTCCTTGGCGCCCACGGCGACCAGCGCGATCAGCAGGTAACCGGAATGGACGATACCGGAAGCGGCCAGCATCCGTTTCAGCGACTGTTGGCCGATGGCGATCAGGTTGCCGACGAACATCGTCAACACGGAGATATAAAACAGATAGGAGATCCACTGCTGTTGCAGGGCGCCGTCAACGACAAGGAAGTTGGCAAAGACCGCAAAGATGGCGGTCTTCAGCCCGGTGGCCATGTAGCCGGTAACCGGCACGGAGGCACCGTCATAGACGTCAACCACCCAAGCGTGGAAGGGAAAGGCGGCGGCCTTGAACAGGAAGGCGACCAGGATGAAAAATGCGCCCCCAATCATGGCCGGTGAGTGCAAAACACCATTCGCTGCAATGAACTGTCCAATCTTGACGAACTTCGTGCTCCCTGCCGCCCCGTAGACAAAGGCGCTGCCCATGGTGAAGAAGGCGCCGGCAAAAGCCCCCAACATGAGATATTTGAGGACCGCCTCGGTGCTGATCACGTTCTTGCGATCATAGCCGACGAGAATGTAGATGGCCAGGGACATGATCTCCAAGGCAATGAAGACGGAAATCAATTCCTGGGCCATGGTGAGGAGCAGCATGCCGGAGGCGGCAAAGGCAATCAGGCTGTAGTACTCCGGGCTGCAGAAGGTGTTCCGCTTGAAATAGGTTTGCGAACTCATCGCGGTGAAAAATCCGCAGGCCAGGATAATCAGGCCGGCAGCCTTGGAAAAACTGCTGGCAACCAAGATACCGTTAAAAGCCTCGGAGAACAGCGCGGTGCTGCCTGCGATACAGGAGGACAACTGAACGAGAAACGCCAGGGCGAAAACGCCGGCGCTGCCGAAGGCCGCGAGTTCATGCGTGAGTTTGTCATAGGTAGAGGCGATCATCAGGAGAATCGCCCCCGCACCAACAATGATCAGTGGCATCAATAACATTAAATCGTTCGTCATGATTACAATCCGGCCTTATTTCTGTTCAATGGTGAGCCCAAAATTCTGAGCGGTGGATGCAGGTGCCTGGGCAACGACTGCCGCGGGTTGGGTGAACTGCAATGCCGTCGACGGGGTGATCTTGCTGAGAAAAGGATGCGGATAGATCCCCATCACGATGATCAGGAGAATCACCGGCAAAAAGGCCAGCCCTTCGACCAAGCTCAAATCCTTGAAGTTCTCGGAACGGGCGGTGGCATTCTCAAAGAACACCCGTTGAAACATCCACAGCATGTAGCAGACGCCGATGATCAAGGTAGTGCCGGCGAGCACGCCGATCACAGTGTTGAATTTCACCGCCCCGAGGACGATCATGAACTCGCCGACAAAACCACTGGTGCCGGGAAGGCCGACAGAGGCCAGCATGGCGATGGCGAAATAGAGGGCAAACACCGGCGCCTTAGCGGCGATGCCGCCCAAATCCTCAATGGTCCGCGTCTGGGTGCGCTCTTCGAGGATGCCGGCAAAAAGGAAAAGCACGCCGGTGCTGGTGGCATGGGCGACAATCTGATAGATGCTGCCGGTCAGGGCCTGGAGGTTCATGCAGAACACGCCCAAGGCGATCACGCCCATGTGCGAGGCGGAGGAGAAGGCGAGCATCCGCTTGAAATCCTTTTGGGTGATCGCGGCAAGACCGCAGTACATCATCCCGATCACGCCGGAGTAGGCCAACAAGACGGCAAAGCGCGCGAACTCCAGATCAAACACCGGCACGACAAAGCGAATGACGCCGTAGACGCCAATCTTGGCCATGACTGCGGAGAGGACAAAGGTGGTGGCAGTCGGCGCCTCGGTGTAGGCGTCGGGCAGCCAGGTATGGAACGGAAAAAGAGGAATCTTGATGGCAAAGGCGATCATGAAACCGAAGAAGGCAATCGCAGCCACCCGACCGGTGAGGTTGAGCTGCGCCATTTTATCCAGGGCAAAGCTCCATTCGTTGAACTGAGCGTGATAGCTGACGCCAAGATAGACGATTGCCGCCAGCATCAGCAGGGAGCCGGCAATGGTATACAGGGTGATTTTCAGGGTCGCCGGTAGTCTCTTGGGACCGCCATAGAGGCCAAGCATGAAAAAGACCGGCAGGAGCATGACTTCCCAAAAGATATAGAACAGAATCATGTCGGCGGCACAGACGGCGCCGGCCATGGCCCCCTGAACGATGAGCAGGTTGGCGTAGTACCCCTTTTCTTTGGTGCCGAAGATGAAATAGACCATCGGCAGCAAGACCGATCCGGCCATTAAAATGAACAGGCTGATGCCGTCCACCCCGAGAAAGTAGGAAATACCCAGGGATTCGATCCAGGGAATATTTTCGACAAATTCGAGATACCCGGTTGCCTTGAATCCCATATAGAGGTCGAGGCTCACGACAAGCGTTGCCAGGGAAACGGCGAGTCCTGTAAATCGAGCAATGGTCCTGCTTGCAGGGGTTGCCAAGAGCAACAACCCGGCAAGGATGGGCAGAAAGATTATGACGGAAAGGACATGTTCGAACATTCTTTCACCTTATCAGTTCAACGATTGAGAGAGAAGCAGGCTCATGAGACTCAGCCCCAGGACCATATAGATTGCATACACCCTGACGTAGCCGACCTGGAAAACCTTGAAGGCAGCGCCGAGCACCATATACAGCCTGGACACACCCTTGACCGGGGCGTCGGTGACATTCGGTTCGATCACTTTCCAGATGCTGGAACCGATCGCCTTATAGGGTTGCACGATTACCGCGTCGTACAGTTCGTCGACATAGAACTTGTGGTAGGCAAAATCGGCAAACCCCTTGTATGACGGCTCGGGCGCGCCCTGTCCGAATTTGGTGTAGGCGATCTTGAAACCGATGGCAAAGGCGACCACACTGGCGCCGATGGCGAGGATTTCGACAAAGGCGCTGGCGTGGGGATGGTGCTCGCTCAGGCTGGGCGCCAGCCAATGAGAAACGATCTGATCGCCGCCGAAGATCGCCGGCAGGTTGAGGAAGCCGGCAAACAGGGCGCCGACCGCCAGGATGATCAGGGGCACGGTCATCACCGAAGGTGCCTCGTGGGCATGCTCAAAGGCATGGCGATCACGGGGTTCGCCGTGAAAAACGACAAAGATCATCCGGAAGGTATAGTAAGCCGTCATCCCGGCCACCAACACGCCGACCGCCCAGATACCGAAGTGACCGGTTGCCAGGGCACTGTACAGAATCTCGTCCTTGCTAAAAAATCCGGAGAACGGCGGGCAGCCTGCCAAGGCAAAGGCGCCAATAATCATGGTGAGATAGGTTTTGGGCATCTTGGCCTTCAGGCCACCCATCTTCCAAATGTTCTGCTCGTGATGCAGGGCATAGATTACCGAGCCGGCGCCAAGGAAGAGCAGGGCCTTGAAGAAGGCGTGGGTAAAGACGTGAAAGATGCCGGCGGAGTAGGCGGCAACACCGACACCGGCGAACATATAGCCCAACTGACTGACGGTCGAATAGGCCAACACCTTCTTGATATCTTCCTGGAACATGCCGAAGATCGCTGCCAACAGGGCGGTCAAGATACCAATCCAGGCGATGATATTGCCGGCCAGTTCCACCCCGGCATAGAGAAAACTGAAACGGGCGACCATGTAGACACCGGCGGTGACCATGGTAGCGGCATGGATGAGCGCCGAAACCGGAGTAGGACCGGCCATGGCGTCGGGAAGCCACACGTAAAGCGGAATCTGAGCTGATTTGCCGGTGGCGCCAACAAAGAGCAACAGGCACACCGTCAGGGCGATGGCCGGCTCAAGGTGTTGAACGTTGGCCTTCAGCGACAGATAATCAAACCCGTTGGCACCGATCCCCCAGAAGAGAAAGGACATCCCGAGGACAAAGCCAAGATCGCCGATACGGTTGACGATGAAGGCCTTGTTGCCAGCCAGGACATTGGACCGATCCTCGCTGTAAAAGCTGATCAGCAGATAGGAGCACAATCCCACGCCTTCCCAGCCGACAAACATGACCACCGGACTGTCACCGAGCACCAGCACCAGCATGCTGCCCAAGAACAGGTTCATGTAGGCGAAAAACTTGCCGTAGTTCTTGTCGCCGCCCATGTACCCGATCGAATAGATGTGGATGAGCGAACCGATGAAGGTGACAAACAAGAGCATCAAGCAACTCAGGGGATCGGCCAGGAATCCCATATCGATATGGAGATCGCCGACGCTGAACCAGGTAAACGCCTTGTGGCTGAGAAAGCGCGATGCCGCGGGGAGCCCCTTTAAAGCGACAAACACCTTGAGCGCCAGGACAAAGGAGAGGACCGGGCCGACACAGGCCAGGATTCCGTACACCTTCTCCGGCAGTTTGGTCCGGTTGCAGGTAAAGACATGAAGCAGTCCGATGAACACCGCTCCCAGCAATGGAAAAAGCGGGATCAGCCCGAGATAATTTACACTTTGTTCCATGGAATCACCCTTTCAGCAAACTGAACACATTGGTGTCAAGCTTGCTTTTATGTTTGTGCAGTAAAATCACTACGGCAAGCGCCAGGGCTGCTTCAGCGGCGGCAACTGCCATGACCATCATTGCAAGCACATGTCCGTCCATACTCTCATGCACCCGGGAGAAGGCGACAAAGGCAAGATTGGCCGCATTCAGCATCAACTCAATGGACATGAAAACCGTGAACACATTCCGTCTCGAAATAACGCCGACGATTCCAAGACAAAAAAGGATTATGCTGAGATAAAGATAACTGTGAATCATTTCGTGGTCCCCCTTTTGCCTGCAAGGATGACAGCGCCGACCAAGGAAACCAGCAGCAGAATCGAGACGATCTCGAACGGCACCAGCCAATCGCGGAACAGGAGCAAGCCAACCTCCTTGACGCCTCCAAAATTGTGGCCGATGATTTCGGTCGAGTGCGCCGGCAGGCTCTTGACGATCTTCGCCAGAAACAGACCAATCGGAAACACCACCACGCTGCCGCCCAGAATATAGAGCAGCTTGGTCTCTTCCTGGGGGAGGTCGCTCGGCTGAATGTTGAGGAACATGATAATGAACACGATCAGCGACATGATCGCCCCGGCATAGACAATCAGTTGCAGGGCAAAAATCAGCTTAGCGGAAAGCAGCGCGTACAGTCCGGCCAGAGAAATCAGCGTCACGACAAAACTCATCGCTCCGTTCATTGGATGTCGAAACAGTACCAGCCCGACCGCGCCCAGCACGGCCAGAACGGCAAATCCTATAAATAGCCCGTCGGCAAACATGATATCAAGCGCCCCCTTTCTTGTACTCTTCTTCGGTAAATGCACCCGGTGTGGCCAAGAGTGCATCGAGTCCCATCACAAACGATCCCCGCTCACTGCCGGTGACTGCGAAAATTCCCGTATCCATGCGAATGGCGTCCATGGGACAGGCCTCGACACAATAGCCGCAATAGATGCATTCCAGTAGGTCGATATCGAACCGCACCGGCATCTTTTCGGTTCGGCCGTCAACCCGCTCGCCCGCCTCGATCATGATACATTTGGCCGGGCAGTTGGTCTGACACATGAAACAGGCCACACATTTCATGGTGCCATCTTCATGCGTGGTCAAGCGATGCCGACCGCGCCATCGGGCGGTGATCTCGGGTTTCAGCTCGGGATAATGCCGAACGTACAATTTCGAGTTGTCAAGGAAGTTGGTGATAAAGTGCCCGAAGGTCACCGCCATCCCCTTGAAAACCTCAATCAGATACAGTCGCTCGTAAAGGTCTTTGCCTCTACGCTCCATTGTTTTTACTTTTCCACTCATGCCAGCTCCTTTCTTAACTCAATGCAACCACGATTGCACTTGTGACAAAGATGTTCAGCAGTGAAAGCGGCAGGAGAGTTTGCCAACCCAATTTCTGCAGCTGATCATAGCGAAAACGCGGCAGGGTCCAACGAACCCAAACATAGACAAAACACATGAGGGTCGTCTTCACCAAAAAGGTGACGATTTGCAGCAGGACAACCAGGATGCGGTCAGCCACGCCACCCGAGACGGTGATCAGGTAGATGAAGAGGACGATTTCGATGGCGGCGACAACGCCCCACAGAATTTTGGTGTAGATCTGGGCTTCCCGGACCCTGGGGTCGTTGGGCCGATCATAGTGGCTCCGGTTGTTTTTGGCCATCCACAGGGCAAACACCCAGGCAAGGGCCGGCAACAGCAGCATAAGGAGAACGGTGATGGCCCGGGCATTGTTGACCAAGGTTTCGGTCGAAAACCAGGGAATCTGAAAGCCGCCGAAATAGAGGGTGACGATGATGGCGCTGGAGGTAAACATGGCCACATACTCACCCATGAAGAACATACCAAACTTCATCGAACTGTATTCGACATGGAATCCGGCGACCAGCTCGCTTTCGCCCTCGGCCAAGTCAAAAGGGGTCCGATTGGTCTCGGCAAAGGCGGCAACGATGAAGATGATGGCGCCCAGCGGTTGCAGCACCACGCCCCACATGGGGATGAAACCGAACAGCAGTTGTCCCTGAAACTGAGCAATCTCTGTGAGGTTGACCGTGCCATAGACGATGAGTGCACTGATAATGGCCAACCCCATGGGGATCTCGTAGCTGATAACCTGGGCCGCAGCGCGCAGCCCGCCCAAGACGCCGTACTTATTGTGCGAGGACCAGCCTGCCAGGATGATGCCGTAGACCGCGAACCCGGCCAGGGCCAGGAACCAGAGGATGCCGAGATCGGTCGGAATGGCTTGCATGATGTAAGCCTTGCCGTTAATCACCAGCGCGTCGGCGAAGGGAACAGCGGCAAAGGAAATCAGGGCGATGCAAAAAACGATGACCGGTGCCAGCACGAAATAGAACTTATGTTTGACGTGATCAGGGATGATGTCTTCCTTGGTGATCAGCTTAACCGCATCGGCCAGGTTCTGCACCAGACCGCCAGCCCTGAAGCCGAAGATATTGGCGCGGTTGGGCCCGGATCGATCCTGAAAGAAGGCGGCGCCGCGCCGTTCCATCCAGACGAGGACCGCTATGAAACAGAGCGGAACAAATGCTCCGAAAGCAACTCTGAGGATAAGGAGGAGAATATCAAGCTGCGACATGTGCGACCTCGTTTACAGTTAATGCGATCCCCTCGGCGGGAATCTGTTCCAAATCGACATCCTGCAATGCGGCAACAGCGGTTTGTAGTCCGGCGCGGGCTTCCTGAACGTTCTTCACCTCTCCACCGAGGAGGTGGACGACATGGATCAGATCACAGGCCGGCTGGTTCTTGACCACCGCAACCGCATAACGCTGAAGCAGCCCATCGCAGTTGACGATACTGCCCGAATCCTCGCTGGAAGAAGCGACCGGCAGCGCCACGGCGGCCTTGGCCACACACCCATTCAGGGAACTGGTGATGGCCATCAACTTGACCGTTGCCAGCAATTGCGCCATCTCTGTCTCGCCCAATGAACGGCTGAGATCGTTCTGAAAGCTGAGCACCAGATCGGCGTCGTTGACCGCAGCCTCAAAACCGGCCTTGGAGTCGTCGATGCCCAACAGGGCAAAACTGCTCCGATTGGCTGATTTATCATCCTGAATCAGGAAGCCGTCGCCGTCGCCTTGCTTGAGGTAGCCGTCGCTGTAACCCGTAAGGGGGGCGTCGATAGCCGCAGCCAACTGCTGTACAGCAAACATCTGCTCCATGGAGGCGCTGGGCGAGACCAGCACCACCGTCTTTTTGGCCTGGCTGACCGCACGGCGAATCGCTTCCACCGCCTCGTTGAAGCTGGCGTCTCTGCCGCCAACTTGTGGCGTCGTGAGGCGATTGTCATTCTCAAGCTTATAGGTCATACGACCTTCGTCGCACATGAAGTAGCCGTTCACCTTTGCATTCAGGCGCGGCCGGAACCGGTAGATAATATCGTCTTTATATTTTTCCCGGTTGTGATCGATGAAGATGTTGCACCCCTTGCTGCAGCCGTGGCAGATCCCCTTGCTCTTGGTCAGGAACCAAGAACGCTGTTTGAAACGGAAATCACGGCTGGTCATGGCGCCGACCGGGCAGAGATCGACCACATTGAGCGCATAGCGGTTGTTCAGCGGTCGGCCGGGGAAAATATTCACCCGGGCGTAGTCGGTCCGGTTGACAATGCCCAACTCGCCGGTCTTGGTGATCAAGCGGGTAAAACGGACACAGCGGGCGCAGAGGACGCAACGCTCCTGATCATGAACGACCCCACAACCAAAATCCATCTTTTTAGCTTTGAGCACCGGTTTCACGGTCATCCGGCTGGGCTGCCCGTCATACTTCATGTAGTAATCCTGGAGCTTACATTCACCGGCCTGATCACAGATGGGGCAGTCAATCGGGTGATTGATCAGCTCAAGCTCCATGATGTCGCGTTGGATTTTTTTGATCTTGTCCGCATCCAACTGCACCTTCATCCCCTCAGCCACGCGGGTTTTGCAGGCGGGAACCAGAGGCGGCCTACCGTCTTCAATGCCAACGAGGCACATGCGGCAGTTGCCGTCCGCCCCCAGCGCGGGATGGTAGCAGAGATGGGGAATCTCGATGCCGACCGCACCAATGGCGTCGATCAGATTCTTCCCTGATTCAACTTCTACTTCTTGACCATTAACAAACAGTTTTACCTTTTCAGCCATGGTAACCCTTATCCCCGTTACATCGCAGCCTGAGCCGGAGCGCCGCCTGCGACGTACGCCTCGAATTCATGCCGGAATTTATTCAAGTAACTGCGTGTCGACATGGTGCAAGCTGCCGAAAGTACGCATACGGTCTTCATTTCGATGTTATCGCACAATTCGGTCAACAGATCGATATCGGCTGTGGTTCCCTCGCCTCGAATGATTTTCTTGACGATCTTCAGCATCCAACCAAGACCTTCGCGGCACGGCGTGCATTGACCGCAGGACTCATGGTGATAGAAATAGATGAGATTTTCCACCAACTTCACCATGTCGACCGTGTCGTCGAGCACCACAATGCCGCCTGAACCGAACATGGTTTTGTGAGCCGCCATGGACTCATAATCAAGGGTGACCGTCTGGGCCTCCTCAGGGGTCAAGACCGGGGTCGAGCTGCCACCGGGGATAACCCCCTTCAAACTACGTCCGTCACGCAAGCCGCCGGCCACCTTTTCGATCACCTCAAGAATGGGCAGTCCCAAGGGAAGCTCATACATACCGGGCTTTTTCACCAGACCGGAAATGCCAAACAGATGGGTGCCGGGACTTTTCTCAGTGCCGAAGGCCTTATAGGCTTCAGGACCGTTGGCAAGAATAAACGGCAAAGAACCGATGGATTGGACGTTGTTAATAATGGTCGGGCACCCGTACAGACCCTCGACCGCCGGAAACGGCGGCTTGCTCCGGGGCTGGCCTTTTCTTCCCTCGATGGATTCAAGGAGCGCGGTTTCCTCGCCGCAGACATAGGCGCCAGCGCCGCGGTGGACCGTCACGTCGAGTTTATAATCCCGCCCGGCAACACTGTCTCCCAGATAGCCGGCGGCATAGGCCTCGTCGATGGCGGCCTGGAGCACCTTTACCTGGGTGGTGTATTCGCCGCGGATATAGATATAGGCCGCATGGCTCTTGATCGCATAGCAACAGATGATGATGCCTTCGATCAGCATATGGGGGTCTCGGACCAAGATGTAGCGGTCCTTGAAGGTGGCCGGTTCCGATTCGTCGGAGTTGACCGCCAGATAGACCGGCTTGTCGATATTTTTCGGGAGGAAGCTCCATTTCAACCCGGTGGGAAAACCGGCGCCACCGCGGCCACGCAGCCCGCTCGCCTTGACCACCTCGATGATTTCCTCGGGTTGCATGGCGAAGACCTTGTCCAAGGTGGCATAAGCACCATGTTGCTTGGCCACTTCAATCTTGTTGGCGTCCGGTATGTCAAACCTGGTACTGAGTACTTGTACTTGCATCTGTTCGCTCTCCTTATTTCAGCGTGGCCAAGAGTTCTTTGAGTTTAGCGACATTCATGTCCTCGTAGAACTCTCCGTTCACCTGGACCACGGGAGCGGTACCGCAATGTCCGAGGCATTCCACCTCCTCCAGGCTATACATTCCGTCGGCGCTGACCTCTCCGGGTTTGATACCCAGCTCTTGTTGCAGGTAGTCGACAATTTCCTGTTTCCCGAGCAGATAGCAAGACAGTGTCCGGCAGACGCAGATATGGTTTTTACCCTTGGGTTGCAGATTGTACATGGTGTAGAAGGTCGCGGCCTCATAGACCATGCTGGCAAAGGTACCGATACGATCGGCGATGTAGGCCATGGCCTCGGCGCTGATCCATCCTTCCTGCTCCTGAACGAGCCAAAGAGAGGGCAGGATCATGGATTCCCTGGTGGGATATCGTTTGATCAGCCGCTCAAATTCCGCATCCCGCTGGGCATCAAAAGTGAACGGTTTCCCCGTTTCTATTAGCTGTGATCGATCACTCATCTGTCCAACTCTCCGCCAATAATATTGATGCTGCCGAGATTGATAACGGCGTCGGCAATCATTTCGCCTTCAACCATTTCGTGGAATCCCCCCATCATGTAGAAGCATGGTGGCCGCACCTTGCACTTGTAGGGACGTCCCGATCCATCGGAGACGAAGTAAAATCCCAGTTCGCCGTTGGCCGCTTCAAAGGAGTCGTACCATTCGCCGGCCGGGACCCGAACACCCTCGAAGACCAGTTTGAAATGACTGGCCAACCCTTCGATGTTCTTGTAGACCTCAGCCTTGGGCGGGAGGGTGACATTGTTGTTGCTGATGGTGACCGGTCCCTTGGGGATCCGCTTCATCGCCTGCCGGATGATGGAGATGGACTGGAAGATCTCCTCGTACCGGATCATCACCCGGTCGTAGATATCACCCTTGGAGCCAAGGGGGATGGTAAAGTCGAAGGTGTCGTAGTAGTAGTAGGGATTGTCCTTGCGCAGATCAAAAGGCACCCCGCTGGCCCGCAGGCAGGGGCCGGTATATCCGTAGGACAGGGCCTTCTCCGCCGGCATGACACAGACGTTCTGGGTCCGGTCGTGGACAATTCGGTTCTTCAGGACCAGTTTCAGGGAATCGTTGACGCCCTTCTCGATGGCTCGGAGGTGGTTCTCCATGTCCGCTTCCCAGCCTTCGTAAAAATCGCGGTACATGCCACCGATACGGGTGAAGGAGCTGGTGAGGCGGGCGCCGGTCAAGCGGCTGATCAAATCGTAGGAGGCCTCTTTTTCGTTGTACAGGTACCAGTAGTTGGTCAGACCGCCCATATCGACCAGATTGGCGGCGATGCAGACCAGATGATCCTGAACGCGGAAGAACTCGGACAGGATGACCCGCATGAACTTGGCCCGCTCAGTGATGTCGATCCCGAGCCAGGACTCAACCGCCTTGGCGTAGGCGATGTTATTCATCAGCGCCGAACAGTAGTTGAGCCGGTCGGTGAGCGGGATGACCTGGTTGTAGGTCCGGTTTTCGGCGGTTTTTTCGAAACCGCGATGGAGATAGCCGATCTCGTTGATGTTGGCAAGGATGGTCTCGCCGTCGAGCGCGGTGAGAATGCGGATGGCACCATGAGTAGCCGGATGCGACGGTCCGAGATTGAGGTACATGATCTCGGTGTTGATGTCCTCCATCAGGGTCTGATCGACGCCTTTTTGCGCCAGCCGGGCCTTGATCTCCTTCTCCAGCATGTCGCTCTCGTAGCAGATCTGGCCCTGCTCGATGGGATAGTCCTTGCGCAGGGGATGCCCCTGAAACTGCCAGTGATTGAGGATGCGGCGAAGATCGGGATGCCCCTGGAAATGGATGCCGTATTGGTCGTAGGCCTCGCGTTCGCCCCAATTGGCCGAATCCCAGAACTTGGTGGCGGAGGGGACGCCAATCTCGGGATCGGCAACCGGGGTCCGGACCTGCACCAGCATGTTCTTTTCCCAGTTGCGGAGGGTGTAGACCACAGAAAACCGCGCCTCCTGCTGCACCGGGTAGTCGAGATAGTCGACCGCGGTCACGTCCAGAAGTAATCCGAAATTGAGTGTCGGATCATTTTTCAGGCGAGAAAGCGTTGTTTCGAGTTGCGCAGGCTGCACCGTGAGCACCGCCGCATCGACCGAAGCCGTGCAGGGCACATCCGGGAACGCGGCCTGGAGTAATTCAAGTGCCGTCGTATTCATATCAATCGAGAATCCCTTTAAAGTCTTTGTGGCGATCATTCAGCACACTTTCACCCCTGATCTGGTCCTGAATCTTCATCAGCGCATCCAGAACCGCCTCGGGCCGGGGAGGGCACCCTGAGATATAGACATCTACCGGGATAATGGTATCGATCCCCTGAACCGTGCAGTAGTTGTCGTAGATCCCACCGGAACTGGCACAAGCGCCCATGGCCACGACCCATTTGGGCTCGGGCATTTGTTCATAAATTTGTTTGAGAATCGGTGCCTGCTTGTAACTGATGGTGCCACAGACGAGCAACAGGTCAGCCTGCCGGGGAGAAAAACGCACAACCTCAGCGCCCCAACGGGAAATATCGAGCTGACTTGCAGCGGCACTCATGAATTCGATTGCGCAGCAGGCGGTTCCGAATACAAACGGCCACAGAGAGTACTCACGCCCCCAATTGATGACTGCATCGAGCTTGGTGGTAAGTACCGTATCACCCAGACTTGCTTCTAATCCTAACGCCAATTGAGCACCCCTTTCTTAAGAATATAAATAAGTCCAGTCAAAAGCAGCACCATGAAGACAACCATTTCCGTGAACCCGAACCAACCCAGTTCGCGAACACCCACTGCCCATGGGTACATGAACACCGCCTCGATGTCGAACAACAAAAACAGAATGGCCAGCAGATAAAACTTGACGCTGAATTTCTGCTCCGCCAACCCGATCATGCGCTTAACGCCGCTTTCATAGGGTTCATTTTTTATCTTTCCGCCGGCGCGCGGTCCGAATACCGTTGTCGCCAGCATGAACAGCGGGATAACGATAGCAATTCCGATGAGGGCCATTGCTGAAAGCACCAATTCCGTTACCATGAATCCGACCTCTCCCTATGACATAGAAAAATAAACGTAAACCTTCTGTGAACAGCAGGTTACTACAAAGAATGAAAATGAACGGCTATTCATTACCGGTACCGGTATCATCTGTCAAGAAAAATAGTTTCAGGAAAAGGTGGCCTCCTGTTCCGCCATCTCGGCCGAAAACGCCGCCTGTTTTGTGCAAATTTTGCAAGTTGTTCAATCGGGCTCACTGGCGGGTCATCGCGCGCCCCTTGAACCATTTATCCCTTGGGTCTCAGCAAGCAGAATGCTATTCCACCTGTTCATCCCTCCACAACACCTTGACCAGAGGTCGAGGTGTTGCTATCGAATAAGCCCATCTCGCACAATCTGCAATCCCCAGCATGGCGCTCCAGCGACCAATTCCCCTCACCAAAGCGCAGACTACCACGGAGCAAATAAAAATACTTTTTCGTATGGACAATCAAAATGTTACCCATTCCCCCCAATCCCCCCGGCGCGTTTTCAGTTCGCTGAACACCATCCCAAAAACACCTCACCACCGCCCCGGCCAGGGAGGCGCAAGGGAAAAAAAAGGCCCGAACGGATCGATGATCCGTTCGGGCCTTGTGCATCAACCTCTTCCGCCCCGCGCTTTAAAACGGGACATCGTCTCCCATGGGCGGTGGCTCCGGAAAGGAATCGCCGCCATAGCCCTGATTGGAACCGCTGTACTCGCCTCCGCCGCCGGTGGTCCGCGGTGAAAGCATTTTCATCTCCCGGGCGATGATTTCGGTGGTATACCGGTCGTTACCGTTCTGATCCTGCCATTTTCTCGTTTGCAGCTTCCCCTCGATGTACACCCGCGAGCCTTTCGAAAGATACTCGCCACAGATCTCGGCCAACCGCCGCCAAGCGACAACACTGTGCCATTCGGTCTGCTCCTGCATCTGACCATCCTGTCCTTTCCAGCGCTCCGTGGTCGCCACGCGGAACGTTGCCACCGGAGTGCCGCTCTGGGTGTAGCGGATTTCCGGATCAGCCCCCAGATTCCCGATTAACATCACTTTATTGACCATCACTCACCTGTGGATTGAGGTTACTGGAAAATTCGACAAGCCGTTTCATGCCATTTTGCCGCCAGGCATCATAAACTACTTGACCGTTGATTGCAAAACTTGTGTACGCCATGCACATCTGCGAAACCAATACCATTCCCTTTCCACCAAAAAAAAACGGGCGTCTTTGCGACGCCCGTTGATTCTGCCCCGAAGCTTGTTACTTGAATCAGAGATGATAGGCGGATTCGCCGTGGCTGACCGTATCCAGACCTTCCCGCTCTTCTTCTTCGGTCACCCGCAAGCCGATGGTCAGATCGACCAGCTTGTAGGCCACGAGGGAGACCACGCCCGACCAGATAATGGTGGTGCCGATGGCCCAAAGCTGGCTGACAACCTGGGTGGAGATGGAATAATCGGCCACCTTGTTGGCCACATAGTCATACACACCCACGCCACCCAGAGCCGGATCAGCAAAGATGCCGGTCAAAATCGCGCCGAGCATACCGCCGACACCATGGACCCCGAAGACATCCAGGGCATCGTCCGCGCCGAGCATCCGCTTCAGGCCATTAACACCCCAGAGGCAGATGACACCGGCGAGCAATCCGATGATCAAGGCGCCACCGATCCCGACCCAACCGCAGGCGGGGGTAACCGCAACCAGGCCGGCAACCGCACCGGAGGCCGCACCCAGCATGGAGGGTTTTCCCTTGAGCATCCATTCCGCAAAGGTCCAGGAAAGAGCGGCAGCAGCGGTAGCAGTCATAGTGTTGCCAAAGGCCAGGGCCGCCAGACCGGTGGCCTCCAGGTTGGAGCCGGCATTGAAACCGAACCAGCCGACCCACAGCAAACAGGCGCCGATCATGGTCATGGTCAGGCTATGCGGGGCCATCGATTCCTTGCCATAACCAACCCGCTTGCCCACCATGAAGGCACCGATCAAACCAGCAATGGCGGCATTGATGTGGACAACCGTGCCGCCGGCAAAGTCAATCGCACCCTTCTGAAAGAGAAATCCTGCGGTAGCCCCGGCCTTGACCGCGGCATCGGCATCGGTATAGGCATCCGGGCCGGCCCAGTACCAGACCATGTGGGCGATCGGCAGGTAGGCAAAGGTGAACCACAAAGCCATGAAGGCCAAAACCGCCGAGAACTTCATCCGCTCGGCAAAGGCGCCGAGGATCAGGGCCGGGGTGATGGCAGCAAAGGTGGCCTGGAAGAAGACATAGATCAACTCGGGGATGACCACGCCCTTACTGAAAGTGGCGGCCACGGACTCAACGCCGACCCCTTTGAGCAGGATTTTATCAAAGCCGCCGAAAAAGGCATTCCCCTCGGTAAAGGCAATACTATAACCGTAGAGAACCCAAAGGACCACACAGAGGGAAAAGACGGTGAAGACCTGCATCAGCACAGACAGCATGTTTTTGGTGCGAACCAGGCCGCCATAAAACAGGGCCAGACCCGGGATGGTCATCAGGGTGACCAGCAGTGTGGACACGATCATCCAGGCGGTGTCACCTTTATCAGGAACAGGAGCGGCTGCCTCAGCAAAAGCGGGAACAGCGGACACGACAGCCAAGGCCATCAACATTAACGAAAAGACAAGTGTAGATTTTTTCATGGACGAGCTCCTTTGGGATCAAAGCGCTTCCGGACCGGTTTCGCCGGTTCTGATGCGCATTACATGTTCGAGATCAAAAACAAAGATTTTGCCGTCACCGATCTTGTCGGTGCAGGCCGCCTTTTTAATCCCTTCGACAACTTGCTCAAGCTGGCTGTCGTCGATGGCCACCTCTACTTTCAATTTCGGGAGAAATTCGATGACATACTCCGCGCCTCGGTACATTTCAGTATGACCTTTCTGACGGCCGAAGCCCTTGACCTCCGTCACGGTCACGCCCTTGACGCCAAGCGCCGTCAGACTTTCCCGCACCTCGTTCAACTTAAAGGGTTTGATTATCGCACTGACAAACTTCATGGATCACTCCTTTTCCGGCAGCCGTTCAACGTCCCGCCCTGCCCTGTTGATTGAATTGTTTTACCGGTACAATCCGATAGACCTGTTAAAAAATCGTTTTGTGACCGGGCAGGCCATTGTCCGCCCGCAACCGGTGAGCATCCCCAAACAAATCCTTCTTCTCATCCTCCCCCCCCTTTGTGTGTTGTTGTTCTTTATCTCGCCAAAAAATTCAGGGATGCGAATAAACATACCCTTTTTTAACAAAATTTGTGCCACTGTGTTCTAAAATGTAAAAAAACCATTATTTCAATGGAATAAAAACAAATAATTCAAATGGAAATATTACAAATCAAAAAAATAATTCATTTTTGTATTTTTTTTTATGAATAAATGACAAATATGAAGACGCAAATGCGAAATGGAAGGGAATTCGCCAGCCGTGACGCAAGGTGACAAAAAAGAAGGATTGCATCTGCCGGGAAAATAGGAAAAGATGCATTGGGTTAGTTGCATTCCCTCATCATTTGCCTGGAGACGACGCCACATGCCCACCCGCGTAACCGCCCCTCCGCCAACCGATGACAGGCGATGGAAAATCATCGACCAGGTCATGCAGCGCCACGATTACCGCCCCGACGCCCTTATCGAGACCCTGCATGCCGCTCAGGATGCCTTCGGCTATCTAGATACCGTGACCCTGGCCCACATCGCCGCCAAACTCAAGGCGCCGCCAGCCAAGGTGTTCGGGGTCGCGACCTTTTACAACCATTTCCGCCTGCAACCCAGGGGTGACCACACCTTGGTCGTCTGCACCGGCACCGCCTGCCACGTCAAGGGCAATGACCGGATTCTTGCCTGGATGCGGGACCGCCACCACCTGACCCCCGGCGAAACCACCCCGGACAATCACCTGTCCCTGGTCGAGGTCCGCTGCGTCGGGGCCTGCGCCCTGGCGCCGGTCATTCTCACCGATGGGGTCCTCACCGGCAAAAAGGACTTCGAGGAAACAACCACCATCATCGAGGAGTGGCTGGGCGATGCAACGTGAAGAATTACAGCGTATTGCGACCGAGCACCGGCGTCACCTGGACAGTTTTCCTCACCATATCCTGGTCTGCTCCGGCCTGGGTTGCCCGCAAAACGAGGCCATTGTCGCTGCCCTGAAGCGGGTGATCGCCGAACGGCAAGGGGAGGCCCGCGTTTTGGTGCGCAAGGTTGGTTGCATGGGGCTCTGTGCCTCGGGCCCGATCGTGCTGGTCCTGCCGGAGGAGATTGCCTATCAAACCGTCAGCCCCAACGACGCTGCCGATATCGTCGAGTCCCTGGGCAAGGGCCCGGTGCAGCGGTTGCTCCTGCCGCCGGACCTGCCCTTTTTTACCCGGCAGCACAAAAATGTATTGGCCCTGTCCGGCCGCATCGACCCGGAAAGCATCGACGACTATCTGGCCGCCGGCGGCTACGCGGCCCTGTTCACCGCCCTCTCCGAAATGCGGCCGGCCGAGGTCGTCCGGTGCATTCAGGAGAGCGGCCTGCGCGGCCGGGGCGGGGCCGGGTATCCCACCGGCTTGAAATGGGCCACCGTGGCCAAGGCCTCGGGCGAGAAGAAATACCTGATCTGCAACGGAGACGAAGGCGACCCCGGCGCCTTCATGGACCGGTCCATTTTAGAGAGCACCCCCCATGCGGTGCTGGAAGGGATGATCATCGCCGCCTATGCGGTCGGCGCCCGCCTCGGCTACATCTATGTGCGGGCCGAGTACCCGCTGGCGGTCAAGCGGCTTAAACTGGCCATCCGGGAGGCGGAGCGCAGAAACCTTCTAGGGCATGCCATCTGCGGTTCCAATGTCGATCTCAGCCTCCAGATCCGCCTCGGTGCCGGGGCCTTTGTCTGCGGCGAGGAGACCGCCCTGATCGAATCGGTCGAGGGCCGCCGCGGCCTCCCCCGGCCCCGACCGCCCTATCCGGCAGAAAAGGGGCTCTGGGGCTGCCCCACCCTGATTAACAATGTGGAGACCTATGCCAACGTCGGGCCGATCATCACCCACGGCCCCCAATGGTTTGCCGCCCTGGGCACGGACAGGAGCAAGGGGACCAAGGTCTTCGCCCTCACCGGCAAAATCACCCATACCGGCCTGATCGAGGTGCCCATGGGCATGAGCCTGCGCGAAATCATCGATGACATCGGCGGCGGCATCCCCGGCGGCCACGCCTTCAAGGCGGTGCAGACCGGCGGCCCCTCGGGCGGCTGCATCCCGGCCGAGCACCTCGACGCCCCGGTCAGTTACGAGAGCCTGAGCGAACTGGGCTCGATCATGGGTTCGGGTGGCATGATCGTCATCGACGAGACCTCGAGCATGATCGACATCGTCAAATATTTCATGGAGTTCTGCATGGAGGAGTCCTGCGGCAAATGCATTCCCTGCCGGGTGGGCACGGCCCAGATCCACCGCCTGCTGACCCTTTTCCAGGAACGTCGCGCCACCGCGGCCGATCTCGTCCAACTGGAGATGCTCTGCGACCTGGTCAAGCACACCAGCCTCTGCGGGCTGGGACAATCGGCGCCCAACCCGGCTTTGAGCACCCTGCGCTATTTCCGCCAGGAATTTCTCGACCGGATCGCGCCCCCCCCACCTGCCATGGAGGCGCAGTCATGACCGCGCAGATCCTCACCCTGACCATCGACGACCGCCAGGTCAGCGGCCTGGCCTCGGAGACCATCCTCCAGGTGGCCCGGGAAAACAACATCGCCATCCCGACCCTCTGTTTCCTGGAGGGGCTTTCCGCTATCGGCGCCTGCCGCCTGTGCATGGTCGAGATTGCCGGCAGCGCCAAACTGCATCCGGCCTGCGTCACCCCGATCCAGGAGGGGATGACGGTGACCACCCGATCGGAGCGGCTCCTGCACTACCGCCGCCTGATCGTCGAACTGCTCTTTGCCGAGCGCAACCACGTCTGCGCGGTCTGCGTCGCCAACGGCCACTGCGAATTGCAGGACCTGGCCCGCGAATTCGGGATCGACCATATCGAGTTTCCCTGCCGCTATCCGGCCCTGGCCGTCGACGCCTCGCACAGCCGCTTTGCCCTCGACCACAACCGCTGCGTGCTCTGCACCCGCTGCGTCCGGGTCTGCGGCGAGATCGAGGGCGCCCACACCTGGGACGTGAAGAACCGGGGCATCCGCAGCCTGATCGTCGCCGATCTCGACACCCCCTGGGGCGCCTCGGCAACCTGCACCGGCTGCGGCAAGTGCGTCCACGTCTGCCCGACCGGGGCGTTGTCCGAAAAAGGCAAGTCCGTGGCCGAGATGCTCAAGAAACGGCCCTTCCTCCCCTACCTCATGGCCAATCGCGCCCAGGAGCATCGATGAAGACGCTGCGCCTCGCCACCCTTTGGCTCGACGGCTGCTCCGGCTGCCACATGTCGCTTCTGGACATGGATGAGCGGCTGCTGGAGCTGGCCGCCAAGGTCGACTTTGTTTTCAGTCCGCTGGTTGACGTCAAGCACTTTCCCGAACAGGTGGATGTGGTCTGCATCGAGGGGGCGGTCTCCACGGGCGAGGACGAGGCCAGGCTGCGGCTGGCACGGCAGCGGAGCGGTCTGCTGATCGCCATGGGCGACTGCGCCGTCACCGGCAATGTGCCGGCCCTGCGCAACGCCCAGGGCGCCGAAAAGATGCTGCACACGGTCTATCGTGATCGCCAGCCGCCGGGCGCGCAGATTCCCGCCACCGGATTACCGGTACTCAACGACCAGGCCCTGCCCTTGCACCATTTCGTGACCGTCGACCTCTTCATCCCCGGATGCCCGCCCGCGGCCGACACCCTGTTCGCCGCGCTCAGCGCCTTGGCTGAGGGAAATACCGCCGGCCTGCGGCTCGACACCCGCTTCGGCGCCTAGGAGCCCGCCATGCCCCAGATCACCATCGAGCCAGTCAGCCGCATCGAGGGCCACGCCCGGATCAGCCTCTTCCTCGACCAGGACGGCGCGGTCAGCGACGCCCGTTTCCAGGTCACCCAGATCCGCGGCTTCGAACATTTTGTGGTCGGCCGCCCCTTTTTCGAGATGCCCGCGCTGACCGCCCGCACCTGCGGTATCTGCCCGGTCTCGCATGAACTGGCCTCGGCCAAGGCCTGCGATCAACTGCTGGCGGTCGCCATCCCGGAGACCGCCAAGAACCTGCGCCGCATCCTCAACCTCGGCCAACTGATCCAGTCGCACGCCCTCAGTTTTTTCTACCTCTCCGCCCCGGACCTGCTGCTGGGCATGGACCACCCGCCGGAGAGCCGCAATTTCTTCGGCCTTGCCGCCGTTGATCCCCAATTCGCCCGCGACGGCATCCGGCTACGCCAGTTCGGCCAGCAGGTGATCGAGCGGCTGGCCGGCCGACGAATCCACCCGGCCTGGGTGGTGGCCGGCGGAGTCCACTCGCCGCTGGCAGAGACGCAACGGACGGCGATCCTCGGCGAGCTGCCCGCGATCAAGGCCCTGGTCTGCGGCCATCTCGCACGGTTCAAACAGACGCTGGACCGCTACCAGGAATATGTCCGGGTCTTTGCCTGCTTTCCCAGCCTGTTCCTGGGATTGGTCAACCGCGAGGGCAACCTCGAACATTACGACGGCCAGGTGCGGATCATCGACAGTACCGGGGCAGCCATCGCCGAGGGACTCGATGCCCGCACCTACCAAGCGTACATTGGCGAGGCGGTGGAGCCCTGGTCCTTTCTCAAATTTCCCTATTACAAGCCCCAAGGCTACCCGGCGGGCATGTACCGGGTCGGGCCGCTGGCCCGGCTCAACCTCGCCGCCCGCTGCGGCACCGACCTGGCCGACCGGGAACTGACCGCTTTCCGCAGCCTGGAAGCGGGGCCGGTGCTCAGCACCTTTCATTCCCATTACGCCCGGCTGATCGAGGTGCTGTACGCGGTGGAGAGGATCGAGCTCCTGCTGGCCGATCCGGCTATTGTCGACAGCAACGTCCGGGCCGTGGCCGGGGTGAACAACCGGGAGGGGATCGGCATGACCGAGGCACCGCGCGGCACCCTGATCCACCATTATCGGGTCGATGCAAACGGCCTGGTCGAGTGGGCCAACCTGATCATCGCCACCGGCCACAACAACCTGGCCATGAACCGGGGCATCCTCCAGGCGGCCCGGCATTACCTCGACGGCACCATCCTTCGCGAAGGCGTGCTCAACCGGATCGAGGCGGTGATCCGCGCCTTCGACCCCTGCCTGGCCTGCTCCACCCACGCGGTCGGCGCCATGCCCCTGATGGTCGAGCTGCTCGGCCCGGACGGCTCGCTCCTCGACCGGGTCCGGCGCTGATGAACGGTTCCCTGCCGCCCTCCCTTCACCACACCTAAGGAGCGCATCGTCCCCATGCTCAATTCCATCCTGGCCATCAGTGCCGGCGCCTCGGCCGGAGCGGTCCTGCGCTGGCTGCTCGGCCGCTCGCTCAACGCCCTCTTCCCCACCATCCCGCTCGGCACCCTGGCCGCCAATCTCCTCGGCGGCTACCTGATCGGCGTCGCCATCGCCGTCTTTGCCGCCCTGCCCAGCCTGGCCCCGGAGTGGCGACTGGCGGTCATCACCGGTTTTCTCGGCGGTCTCACCACCTTCTCCACCTTTTCCGCCGAGGTCACCACCCTGCTGCAACAGGGTCGCTTGCTCTGGGCCGGCGCCGCCGTTTCCATGCACGTCGTCGGTTCGCTGACCATGACCCTGCTGGGCCTGGCCACGGTCGCCCTCATTAAACGTTTCTAACCAACATGGCTGAAGCAAATTGGCCGGTCACAACGAACAATGAAAATCGACCAGTCCGACGAAACGATTTTAGTTAGCTGAGGACAGAATAAATTCTGTCCCACAAATCTTTCATATAGAAAAATCCGGAGGAATCCATGCTCGGTTATCAATTGACCTTTTTCACCCAGCAGGATCGGACCCACAAGGGTCGTTCCCTGGCCAAATGGCTACTGGAAGAGACCAGAACTCTCGGCATCGGCGGCGCCACCCTGATCCCGGCGGCGGAGGGGTTCGGTCGTGACCGCAAGCTGCGCTCCGCCGGCTTCTTCGAGTTGACCGATCAGCCGCTGGAAGTGACCATGGCGGTGAGCGAGGCCGATGCCAACCGGCTCTTTGCCCGGCTCAAGGAAGAAAACATCAACATCTTTTTCGTCAAGACCCCGATCGAATTCGGCATGACCGGGGAGCGCTGAATGCTGCGCACTCTTGGCAGCCTGCCCCGCACCGTCTGGCTGGTCGGCGCCATCAGCCTGATCAACGACGCCGCCTCGGACATGCTCTACCCGCTGATCCCGCTCTACCTCTCCTCGGTGCTGCTGGCCGGACCACGGGCCCTGGGCCTGATCGAGGGCATCGCCGAGGCCACCGCCAGCCTGCTCAAGCTCTTTTCCGGGGTGCTCGTCGACCACACCCGGCGGGCCAAGCCCTGGATCATCTTCGGCTATGGATTGGCGGGCCTGGGCCGGCCCTTGATTGCCCTGGCGTCCAGTTGGCCGGCGCTGCTCTTTATCCGTTTCGCCGACCGGATCGGCAAGGGCCTGCGGTCTTCGCCGCGTGACGCCCTACTGGCCGCCAGCGCCGGACCGGACAAGCGCGGCCTTGCCTTTGGCCTCCACCGCGCCATGGACAATGCCGGCGCGGTGGTCGGCCCGCTCCTGGCAGCGCTGCTCCTCGGCGCCGGCTTGAGCCTGAAAGCCATTTTCCTCTGGTCCATTGTGCCGGCGCTCCTCTGCCTGGCCCTTGCCCTGCTGATCGAGGAACCGGCGCCACCCGCCCGGCCGCCCGCCCGCACCTTCGACTGGCGCCTGCACGACATGCCGATCGCGTTTCGGCGGTATCTCCAGGTGGTGGCGCTGTTCACCCTGGGCAACTCCTCCAACATGTTTCTCTTGCTGCGGGCCCGGGAACTGGGCGTGGAGCAGGCGCAGATCCCGCTGCTCTGGGCCGCGGTCTCGCTGGTGGCCATGTGCGGCTCCACCCCGCTGGCAGCGCTCTCGGACCGGTTCGGCCGCATCCGTCTGCTCGTCGCCGGCTATGTGGCCTATGGCCTGTTCTATCTGGCCCTCGGCCAATTGCAGCATAACGGCCCCATCCTCTTTGTCCTCTTCGGCAGCTATGGTCTGTTCATGGCCGCCACCGAGGGGGTGGAAAAAGCACTGGTCGCCGACCTCGCCCCGGACGGGCTCCAAGGCACGGCCTTCGGCTGGTTTCACCTGGTCACCGGCATCCTGCTGCTGCCGGCATCGATCCTCTTCGGCTGGCTCTACCAGACCCTGGAACCCCAGGCAGCGTTCTTCTTTTCCGGCGGTTGCGCCCTGGCTGCCGCTCTCCTGCTGCTGGTCTGGGTTTGGCCTGAAGTGGCACGATTGCAGTATTCCCGCCGGGTTTCGTGAATCTATGGTGTTCGCCATGCCGGCTGGCAGGTGTCCTTGACTCTCCACAGGCCGATCCTCCGGAGTGACAGGTCCTTGCATTTCTCGCCCGCATCGCGTAAAAAAAATGTGGTACTCAAACCATCGATTTCCCCACCCGACGCGGTTATCGGAAGGTCTCTTCCGCTTGACGGAACCGGCTGCCCGAACGCGACCCGGTGCACGTTTCCGACCAGGTTCAACGCAAGGAGGATATCCGTATGACCATCGAGTACAGGTATGCAGAGGTTCATGCGTGTTCACCTGCCTTTCCCCTTACGCCGACCGCGGGACACGATCCGTTGTTCGCCCGCGGCTTTCCCCACCTTGCCGACATGGATGAGCGGACATCATGAAGGTCCGCCCGCTTGCCGCCTTTCTTGCCCGCCTGATCTGGCTGACGGTGCTGCCGCTGGTGCTGGCTGCCGCCTGGCTGGCCATCGACCATGTATTGTCCCTGCAGGACGAGATTCGCCAACAAGCCGCCAACACGGCGAAGAATTTCGCCACCGCCATCGATCAGCATCTGAATGCCCGCATCCGGGCATTGAATGTGCTGGCGGTATCCCCCCTGGCGGACGATCCCCAACGCTGGCCGGAACTGTATGCCGAGGCCCGGGGGTTCCGCGAAAGCTTCGGCAGCCACGTCATCCTGACCGATACCGGCGAGCCGATGCGGATGCTGTTCAACACCCGTTCCCCTTTTGGGGCCCCGCTCCCTCCCCTGCCCCGGCCCCAGGGTCATGCCGCCGCCCCGGCCGCGCTGGCAACCGGCCGGCCGGCGGTCGGCGACACCTTCATGGGGCCCATCGCCAAGGAACCCCTGGTGGCCATTGCCGTGCCGGGAATCCGCGGGGGCAAGGTCGCGCATCTCCTGCTCACCATCCTGGAAACCAGTCTGTTCCAGCAGCGGCTGGAACAGGAAGCCCTTCCCGCGCGCTGGTCGCTGACCCTGCAAGACGGCCGGGGTGACGTCATTGCCCACCGGGCGCCGGCCGGTTTCGATGCCCGCCGGGACGTCGATGATGCCGACCGTTTCAAGGTCAGCTCCCAACTGTCGCCCTGGTCGGTGGTCGTGGAGATTCCCCGCAGCGCGGTGCAGGCGCCGTTGTTTTCGGCGGGTCTTGTCCTGGCGCTCGCCATTGCGCTCGCCACCGCTGTCGGCGTGTTCGGCGGCATGCTGGCAGGCCGCCGGCTGGGCACACAAGTGGCTGCCCTGGCAGCGCCACCCGTACCTGGCGGTCCGCCGCTGGACATAAGCGAAATCGCCGCCGTGCGTCAGCTCCTCGACGACACCGCCGCCCATCTGCGGCTCAGCGAAACCCGTTTCGAGGCGACCATCGAGCAGGCTGCCATCGGTATTGCCCTGGTTGACCTTGAGGGCAGATATCTGCTGATCAATCGCGCTGCAAGCAGGATGTTCGGCTACAGCCGGGAAGAAATGCTCGCCACCACCTGGCAGCAATTGACCCACCCGGACGAACGGGCAACCGATCTGGAATTCATCCGCCGCCTGATCGCGCGAGAAATTGAATCGTATACCCGGGAAAAACGCTTTGTCGCCAAAGACGGGTCCGTCTTCTGGGTCAACTTGGGCGTCACCCTGATCAGAAAACCGGACGGCGAACCGGATTATTTCATCACCGTGGTGGAGGATATCCAGGCCCGCAAGGATATCGAGGCGGCTTTGGTCGAGAGCGAGCAGCGGTACCGCCAACTGGTGGAAAACGCCAACAGCGCCATCATCTATCTCTCCAATGACGGTATCATTACTTTCGCCAATACCTTTGCCCAGCGACTGTTCGGATGGAGTGCCGACGAGTTGATCGGTCGGCATATCGGCATCCTCCTGCCGGAGCGGGAATCCACCGGTGCCGACCTCTCGATGTTGGTCGACAAAGTCACGGCCCACCCGGAACGCTTTCCGCACCATGTCAACGAAAACATCCGCCGCGACGGCAAACGTATCTGGATGAGTTGGACCAACCAAGCGGTTCGCGACGAGCAGGGCCGGATCTCCGGCATTCTCACCGTCGGCAACGACATCACCGAACAAAAACGGATCGAAGAGGAGCTGACACGCCGGAACGAGGAACTGGAACGCTTCGGCCAGGCCTCGGTGGGCCGGGAGCTGCAGATGATCGAACTCAAGCGCCAGATCAACGACCTCTCCCTGCAACTGGGCCGGACGCCGCCCTTTGACCTGTCCTTCCTCGAGGCCGCATGAAGCTCTCCGCCCGACGCCGCTACATCCTCCTGGCCGCGGGGGCCTATGGACTGCTGGCACTGGCCTGGATCTTCCTTTCCGACCGGCTGCTCATGGCCTTTGTCGACATCGAGGCCCTGATCCGGCTGTCCACGGCCAAGGGGGTGTTTTTCGTCCTGGTCAGCGCGGCGGTTTTTTTTGTCGCCCTGCACGCGGTGCCCCCGGAGACGGGTTCCCGGGGAGAGCCGGCCGCGGAAGGGGTGGTCGACATCCTGACCACCCAACCGTGGCCGCGCTGGTTGACCTACATCTTCGCCGTGGTCCTCGTCTGGACCATGTTGTTGGTCCGCAACCAGATGCCGGTCGCTTTCCGGGATCGGCCGCTCCTGATCCTGTTCATGTTGCCGATCATCCTTGCCGCCCTGCTGGGCGGCCTCGGTCCCGGTCTGGTTGCCACCCTGACGGCCGCCGCCCTCACCGGCTATTACCTGCTCCCCCCCACCCACGGTTTCGCCATTGCCGCCAACCACGATCTCTTCCAGTGGGGTCTGCTGCTCGTCAACGGCCTGGTGGTCGGCCTGATCAGCGAGACCATGCGTCGGGCGCGCCGGCGGGAACGGGCGCGCGGCCGGCAGCTCGAAGCCGCCAATACGGCGTTGCGCCAGAGTGAGGAGCGTTTCCGGCGCCTGTTTGACGATGCGCCGGTGGCCATGGCCCTTACCGATACAGACGGCACCATTTTGGCACGAAACGAAGGCATGCGGCAATTATTCGGCTACACCTCGGAGGACGTGGGCTCCGTTGCCGACTGGTGGGTCCTCGCCTACCCGAATCCGGACTACCGCGCCCAGGTGGAGCAAAAATGGGATGCAGCCCTGGCAAGGCTGGCGCAAACAGGGGAAGCCACCGATGCCGGCGAGTACCGGGTGACCTGCAAGGACGGCTCGGAGCGCATCGTCCACATCTTCAGCATCATGATGCCGGCGGGCCTGCTCACCGCCTTCCTCGACGAGACGGAACGGTATCAGGCGGAAACACGGCTCCGGCTTTGGGCCGAATCCTTCGAACAGGCGGAGTTGGGCCTGATTATCACCGATGCCAGGAACAATACCATCATCGCGGTCAATCCCGCCTTTGCCCGGCAACGCGGCTACGAACGCGAGCAGATGACCGGCATGCCCGTCCGGCACCTGTTCCCCCCCGATCATGACCCTGATTTTCGGAACATCATCTCAACCATGCGCGCAACCACCCACGGCATGTTCGAAACCGAGCACATCGCCAGGGACGGGCGGCGCTTTCCGGTACTGATCGATGTCACCGTCACCTTTGATCAGGACGGGCGGCCGCTGCACCGGGTTGCCTACGTCCTTGACATCACCGACCGCAAGCAGGCGGAGCAGGCGCTGGCCACCGCCCTGGAACAGCAGAAACAGGGGCGGATAGCGGCCCTGAACCAGATGCAGGATGCCAATGCCGCCCGGGCGAGCACTGAGGAGGCCCTGGCCAGCCTGCGGGAAAGCGAGGAGCGGCTGTCGCTGTTTATTGAGCATGCCCCGGCCGCGCTGGCCATGTTCGACCGCGAGCTGCGTTATCTTGCCGCCAGCCGGCGCTGGCGGGACGACTTTTTCCTGGGCGAGCAGGACATCCTCGGCCGTTGCCATTACGAGATTTTTCCGGAAATCACCGCGGAGATCAAGGCAGTCCATCGCCGCGGCCTGGCCGGCGAGGTCGTTCGCGCCGACGAGGACCGTTTCGTGCGGCCGGACGGCAGGGTGCAGTGGTTGCGCTGGGAGATGCGTCCCTGGCATACCGCCGAAGGGGCGATCGGCGGCATCGTCATCTTTACCGAGGACATCACCCGGTTCAAGCAGGCCGAGGAAGAAATCCGCCGTCTCAATGTCGATCTCGAACGGCGGGTGGTCGAGCGCACCGCGGAATTGACTGCCGCCAACCGCGAGCTGGACAGTTTCGCCTATGCCGTCTCCCACGATCTGCGCGCGCCGCTGCGGGCGATGAATGGATTTTCCCAGGCCCTGATCGAGGATTACGGCGACACCCTCCAGGGCGAGGCCCGCCTGTATCTGGACCAGATCATTGTCGGCAGCCGCAAGATGGGAGAACTGATCGACGGGCTCCTGACCCTCTCCCGCTCCACCCGTGGCCAGATGATGCACAGGGAGCAGGTCGATCTCTCCCGGATGGCGGCCCGGATGCTTGAGGAAATGGCCCGGATGGAGCCGGAACGGCGGGTGCACTGGGAACTGGAACCCGACCTCATCGTCCGGGGGGATGCGGCCATGCTGGAGGTGGTGATGCACAACCTGCTCGCCAATGCCTGGAAATACAGCTCGCGCCGCGACCAGGCGGTCATCCGCGTCTTTGCGCAACCATCCGAGGCCGGTCGCGCCATCTGCGTCGCCGATAACGGCGCCGGCTTTGAAGCGGCACACGCGCAAAAGCTGTTCCAGCCCTTCCAGCGCCTCCACCGGCAGGAGGAATTTCCCGGCATCGGTATCGGCCTGGCCACGGTGCAACGGATTATCCACCGCCACGGCGGCACCTTGACAGCCGAGGGAGAGAAAGACCAGGGGGCGCTCTTCCGTTTCACCCTGCCCCGGAACAATGACCAGAACCAGGAGGACGTACGCCCATGAAGACGAACGTTATTCTGCTCGTCGAGGATAACCCTCAAGACGAGCTGCTCATTTTGCGGGCGCTGAAAAAAGCCAACCTCGCCAACCGCATCGATGTGGTGCGCGACGGCCAGCAGGCTGTCGATTACCTGTTCAACCAGGGGGCTTTCCAGCAGCCGGGCGCACCCGAGCCGCCGGTGGTTGTGCTCCTGGATATCAGCCTGCCCAGGTTATCCGGCCTGGAGGTGTTGCGAATCATCCGTGCCGACGAACGCACCAAACTCCAGCCGGTGGTCATCCTCACCTCGTCCGACGAGGAACAGGACCGGTTGCGGAGCTACCAGAACGGCGCCAACAGCTTCGTCCGCAAACCGCTCGATTTCACCGAATTCGTTGAAACCGTCTCCCGCCTGGGCGTCTACTGGGTCGCGATCAACGAGCCGCCATGGATACCATCATGACTCCCCTGAAGATATTACTGATCGAAGACGACGAGGCTGATTTCCTGCTGATCACCCGGCACATCCGCGCCAGCGGGCTGGATGCCACCCTGCACTGGGTGAAGGACGGTTCGGGACTGGAGGTGGCGCTCGATGAAGGCGGCTGGGATCTGGTGCTGTCCGACTACAAGGTGATCGGTCTCGATTTTTTCGAGACGTTTGCCCTGCTCCGGCAACGCCTCCCCTACATACCCGTTATCCTCGTTTCCGGCAGCGTCGGCGAGGAGACGGCGGTGGAACTCCTCAAGATCGGCCTGACCGATTTTGTCCTCAAGGATCGGCTGGTGCGGCTGGTCCCGGCCATCGAACGCGGGTTGAACGAAGAGGCCGAGAAAAGGAAACGCTGGACAGCGGAGACGCGATTCAAATCGATCATCGACAACGCCAACAGTGCTATCTGGATGAAGGACCGGGAAGGCAGGCTTCTGGTCACCAACAACTATCTGCTCGCGCTGCTCCAAAAAGGAGCGGCCGAGGTCCTCGGCCGAACGGCGTTTGAGCTGCTCCCCCCCGAGGTGGCCGCTGATTTCGCCGAGAACGAACGGCAGGTGCTGGCCTCCGGGGTGCCGGTTGAACGAG